>Ga0233426_10003097_pt1 | contig 13368 bp, 10 predicted proteins | sample SI_118_April2016_6_FD_179875 | JGI IMG/M metagenome (GOLD analysis project Ga0233426, IMG submission 179875) | Seawater microbial communities from Saanich Inlet, British Columbia, Canada - SI_118_April2016_10_MG | ecosystem: Environmental > Aquatic > Marine > Inlet | place: Canada: British... | reverse complement strand
TGGGTTGCTGATCTGTATTGATTGCAATGTGGCGCGGCCAAAGCTTATTTCCTTTGACATGTGTCACAAAGCCGCTGTATTCGTTTCGCTTTCAAAGGATGGTTGTGCAGGCGCATTCGAAGAAACGGGAAGTGGCTCATCGTTCAACCCGCAATCACAGCGGCAATGGCTTTGCTAACCGTGAGGTGTTGAACTGAATTCCAATGGAGACTGTCTTGAAAATCGTGGTCTAATAACCCCGCTACATTCAGGAAAAGAACACCACGATTCAGCGCTTCTCGTTCGATAAGCTCGGGCAAATCGCGCGCAGTTCCGGATGCTCCCGCAAACCATTCAGGCAGTTTTGGACTGGCTTCATTTGCGGAGGTCGGAGCGCAAACGAGCAATTGCGGGCGATGCTCGGCGAGGTATTCGCTGTGAAGCACACCATCGCATAGCAGCCCCACATTGGCCGCAATTTCCTCAGCGGAAGAATTAAAATGCGTTTTGAGGTCATTTGTGCCAAGCATGATGATCACCCAATCGAGTGGGCGATGAGCTTCCAATAAGACCGGCAGGATCTCGAGGCCGCTGCGAATGGGCCGCTCGATTTCATTGTGTGCCGTGGTGCGTCCATTGAGTCCCTCTTCGATGATCCGGTAGTTGTCCGAGCCGAGGTTTTTTTGGAGAGCACCAGGCCAACGCGTTGCAAAATCGTAACGCGAGCCGTCGATGGGGTCGTATCCCCACGTGTTAGAATCACCGAAGCAGAGAATGGTTTGCATGGGTAGAATGCTAATCGGGAAGATACACCTCTGAAATACGGGGTTTTCTCGGCGCTTATACGGGGTTAAATTCTCTGTAAATCTTTAGAAACCTAAGACCTTCGATGAATAAATCAAGCGCAAGACGATTTACTCTTCCTCTGGCTCTCCGGTCAATAGGAATTGAGGGTTGGCACTGCTTCCCAAATAGACTTTTCCGGGGGAGCCGATACCCACATCGTTGTTAGGCCCATAAAATCCCGGTTCACCGCCATAGAACGTCGCCGTATCCCGCGGTTCCAGCGTTAAGAAGTCGCCTCCTAAAATAACGCCGTGACTTGCAGCAACGTTGAGGTTGCCACGTCCACCAACAATGACTTTGGTTTGTGTGCTATACCCAGGAAGGATATTGAGTCCCATTGCAATTGTGTTTTCGTATCCACCCAAAATGGCGCCGCAGTAATCTCCTCCCATGTTGTATCGTCCGCCAAAAACGGAGGTGTATCCACTTTCTGAAGACGCCGTTTGGTTGCTCTGTCCTCCTGCAACAACCCCTCGATAACCATCTCCAATATTGAACCCGCCTCCAACGACCGTTGTTTGGGTCCCTAAGGTTTGATTTAGTGCCCCACCCGCTACCGTAGTGGCTGTGCCATCGGCTGTATTTCCCGAGCCACCAAGAACACTTGCAACAGAGCCTTTAGCCTCATTTTGGACCCCGCCAACGGCTACAGCCTTGTTGCCTGAAGCCGTGTTTTGGTCTCCTCCCAACACCGCGCTGCGAACACCTGATACTACATTGTTTGACCCTGCAATGACTGCGCCTTCATCATTCAGCATCGCGTTGTTAAAACCATGGATCAAACCACCGAACGATGCGTATTGGTTCATTCTACCCAACACCAAATTGTGGGACCCCCCTCGCATCGTTGTGCTCGTATCGGACTCGTTGTATCCAATGATCACATTGCCTCGCCCATTCACTGATGTAGACTGGCCCTCTCCATTCACGACTTGAAGGTTTGCGCCGGACAATAGTACCGTTTGAGTTTCAACATCCACACTCATGTATTCATTCAATCCCACTACTGAGGAAGCCTCCAACGTCTCCACTTGCAGTTGCAACGCTTCAATCGTCTGCTGCAGCGTCAACAGCACCTCAGCCAGTGCCACGCCGTCAACCACTATTTCACCCGGCTGAAAGTTTTCTCCAAAAATGGACAACACAGGCAGCAAGTCTGTAATTCCAATAAGCTCATCATTGTCTGCATCCGGATTGTAGGGGTAAACAATCGCCTCCTGAGAAGAAACATGGTAGCAGGTCAGAAAGGCGAAAAAGCTGATGAGAATGGTTTTCATTACGTATAGTTTGGTCTAAAAAAAACATAGGTTAGTCAAATTTAAATCTTGATTTGCATAATTGTGATACACAAATGGTACATTTATATACATGATTCAAAACTTACTGTCGGATGTCATAAAGACATCGGGAATCGCGGTTCATACCCGCGGTGATTGTGAGCTTCTCTCCGCATTGATTTTGGAGGAGACCGATCAATTTATCAGCTATAACACGTTGCGCCGCTTGTATGGATTGGCAGCAAGCCGCAATCCTCGTCAGCAAACGCTCAACACCCTTGCTAGATTTTGTGGCTACGGCGGATATCGAGAGTTTTGTGGTGTGCAGCCGAAATTGAATCTTTGGAAACAAAAAGAAGAATTGTATCAGATTCTTGCTCAAAGAGATCCCCAAGAAGCCGTCACCTTTTTCGCTCAAATTGAGAATGACCTGGTACGACTTGAATTGCTCTTGTGCGCATTCCGAGAGTCCTTTCTCTCAAATCAGGACGATTTCATCATTGCACTGTTGGATGCAGATGCATACGAGCTCAACAGGTACCCTTACACCTACCAAATCCACACGGCCATTGCCATGGGACTGGTCATCCGTGACCATCCCATTGCCGATCGTGTTAAGTTGCTATCGCATCCGAAGATGGTGGAATCCATGTATCTGAGGCTCATCGATTACTCCGCCTTGAACGGTTATTATGGGGAATGGACGCAGATGCTGGCCATGCAGCCGATTTCTTTGGAATGTGAGGTTTTCATCGGGTGTCTTGAAAGATTAAAGGCCGTTTTGAATCAGTCGGAAATTGTTCCATGGGAATGGACTGAGCTCCCGTGGAAGGATTTACACCCGGCATTGCGAGGCCGCATCTTTACCGTTCAGTTCATGGGGGATCAAACACACACCTTTGATTTCTTTTGGCTCAAAATGTTCGGCTCACTCGATAAAACTGACTTGGAGTTGTCAGCCTTCATTGAGCCTAGCACATTTGCCGTAACAATGGGGCATCGACAACTGGCTGCATGGCTGATTGAAAAAATTCAAATCAACGAATCAACGTTGCATCAATTTCAACAGCATGATTTGCATGTGCATTTCTTAATGCAAGCGATGCACGCAGTATTCGAGGGAAACAGCAAAGGAGCGCACTTCTGGATGTCACGATTTGATGAAACCGAATTGCGACGACCGAGCTTTTATGATTTCCTTCTATTTCCTGTCCGACGGCTACAAGCGGAACTCAACGGCACAGCAGATAGGTATCCTCTAGAAGTCCAGCAAACGGTATCCCGTCTTGGACACACGTGGTTTTCCAAAGACTTGTGGCGCACCTTCTTTGATTGATCGTTTTGTTGCGTCTGCTTAGCACGGTCAAATTGACTCTCGCCATGGGAGACGGAGGCGCAATGCTTGTCTTTCCCCTTAGTTCAACGCGTATGTTTTCAGTCAGTGACACTACCGACACGGATGATTTGCGACGGTTGCCCGGCGACGGTTGCCCGAATGAAGAAGGATCCCGACAGACGAGGGGTATCCCAGATTTCGCCGGCAGCAATCGGTTGAGTCGCCAAGGTCATCCTGCCCAGCGCGTCATATCCTTCAATGTGACATGCTGTGTGCGCTCCCAATGATGGGCCGGTGCTGTAAATGAAATCCTCAGAAGCGGGACTGATAGTCACAGTATTGGTTGATGCTCCAGAGCATTGGTTGGAAAAAAAGTCCCAAATTACTTGCGTCGATTGAATGTCGAAACTGCCCCAAGACCCAAACCATTCGTGGCCACCTCCGTTGACTCGATAATGGTGGAATTCCTGGCCGCCTGGCGCTCCGTAGTGCCGAATGAAATCGACAGAGGTGAGGTCTAGCTGCTCTTCGTTGGGCATCGGGGTTTCGTACGTGAGTGTGGTTCCCATGAGGTCGGTCCACAGTGCCATGGTTTCTTCTACCCCCGTATCCCCCCAATACACGGGGTCGTTGGTTCCTGCAGAATATGAAACGATGAGATCGTCTGTGCCATGCAGGTGCACCACGGGTACGACCGTTTCGGGGTTACAGGTTTGGAAATCTGAGGCACTCATCAGGCCGGTGACCGACCCGATGGCACGGAAGGTGTTCGGGGCATGACAGGCCAAAGAGTAACTCATATAACCACCATTGGACATCCCGCAAACAAAGGTGCAATCGGGACTCAGGTTGTGAGTGATTTGAAGATGTTCGGCAAGAGCGACGAGAAAGCCGAGGTCATCCGTATCGCTGATGCCCAAATTTGCATTCCAATGCGGCTCGCCTAAATTGTCTAAGGTGCCCTGCGGGTAACAAACGGCGACACCTTCTGCTGCGGAGATTGTAGACCAACCGCTGTAACTGTAAATGACTGCTGGGCCGCTCGTATACCCGTGGAGGACCATCACCAATGGTGCTCCGGGTTCGATATTGGCAGGCAGTTCCAAGAAGTAGGCACGATCGAGACCATCATGGAAAAAAGTATCCTGGGCCATCACTCCAAAACTGACCATCGTCAGGAGTAATCCGAGTATTCTAGGGAGCAAACAACGCTTGGAGCAATCACTGTTCATGGCGTGGAGTTTTGTCAAATATGGCAATTCTATCACAGTAAAGGAGTTTTCAAGAAGAATTCTTGCGGTGTCAGTGCAGCCGTGGCTGAGATTGTGAGGGAGTAATCAGAACCGGAGGGGAAACGGGGTTGATTGGAATGGCTCTAAGCTGGGGTGATTTTCTCGATAGATGAATTCAATGGCGCAGTCGACCAGTCATTGAGCTTTGGTTGTTTTTACTTTACGGTGACTTAACTTTCTGAGACTCCTTTGTCACGCGATAGGAAAAGGGAGGTATTCCATATCAGAATACAATCAACTATAATATCAGAAAATGAAACAACTGTTTCTCACTTGCGCACTCGCAGTCCTTGGTTTGAGCGCTGGCGTTGCCCAAGGCACGACCACATTGGACTTGGCTCTCATAGGGAGCCCTGCAAATAACTTCGAGCCTTTCGAAGTCAACCTTTCTTTCAATGTGCTCCCTGATTCCATGGGTACCGGAAACGAGATGGGTTCAGGTTGGGACACTTTTGACCCGAATTACACCTTTTCAATGTTTCCACTTCTCACGATGACTACAGAGTACTATTGGGGTGAGCCCGTCAACCCGCTTGAGATGTATATCGCTGTCATTTGTGGCGCAGACACATCCATTTTGCCTCCCGTGTATTTCCAAGGCATACCCGATGCAGACGGAAATATCAATTACACTGCCAACGTAGAAGTGGGTTGCGGCGACGGCGGTGGAGATTGGGACTGCCCAAATTTAATGGGTAATATCGGTTGGGGATGCCAGGACGGATGGGGCGTCATTGATGAAAATTGCGATTGCGTTGAATACATCGAGCCTGAAAGTTGCTTAGAAGGCTTGGACACCGAACTTCTGCTTATGTACGCGCTCTTGGAATGCGGAAACCAGAACAATCCCGATGCTTGGATGTATTGTGGGCTCATGGAATCCATTGTGGCTGGAGGGGAAGGAGACGAAGAAGCCTGCGCCGATGTGTGGGCATGGGTGGAGGCCAACGATTGGGATGGTTCATGGGACCCAGGCAATGGAGGCAATGATGTTGACTGCCCGAATCTTGGCGGAAATATCGGAGACTGGTGCACTGCTTCGAATGGTAGTTTTGGTGAAATAAATTCCGATTGCGAATGCATTGAGATTCCGGATTGCGATCTCGTGGTCGAAACCAACTTGCTGTCCATTGATGATGGAACGGGCTCTGGAAGCGTGGAAGCCATCGCATCAGGAGGGACACCTCCTTACGCTTATGTTTGGACGAATTTCTTTGATGAAGTTCTCGGAGCTGAAGCCACGCTCGACAGCGTCTTGGGCGGTACCTACTTCTTGCAAGTCACCGATGCTAACAATTGCATCGCTTTTGGTTGGGAAGATGTGCCCATGGCATGGGACTGTCCTGAACTCGAAGCCAATATAGGAGACTTCTGTGGCAATGGAGGAATGTTGCAAATCGTTTCAGAAGACTGTGAATGCGTCGACTATGAAGAACCCAACGCATGCGTTGCTGACTTCACGGTAGTGCAAGCATACAATCAAAACGAAGTGATTCCATTTGAACTCTTTGTCTTCATCTGGGGATATGACGAAAGCAACACCTATTCTTGGGACTTCGGAGATGAGGGCAGCAGCAGTGATCCATTCCCGACATGGACATACGGGGCAAGCGGTCCGTACAATCTGTGCCTTACCGTTTCAAACGAAGAAGAAAATTGTATCTCGACTTCATGCCAAATGCTCGAAATTGATTCGTTGGGTTGGATCAACGGATTCATGGACGGATTCAGCATCACAATTATGAACGGTGAAGATGGCGTGGTCAACGGCATGGAGGAAGAGGAAAACGAGGAATTCGGATTCAATGTTGCACCCAACCCGGTCACGGATGGTCGCTTTGATTTGAATTGGAAAGCGTCATCTGCTGGTCTTGTCGAAATCACCATGCTGTCGCTGGATGGATCGGTGGTCTTCCAAACGACTCAAAACCGAGGAGAGACCGGGGGGAGACAATCCATTCAAGTTGAGCATCTCGCTCCGGGATTGTACTTGTGCCAAATTCAACAAGATGGTGCTATTCGCACCGAGAAAGTTGTGATTCGCTAACGTTCGATTCAATTCTGCATTGAACTGAAATCCCGTAGACAAGTGGTCTGCGGGATTTCTTCATACTCCGTCTGCCACTTTTTGATTCTGAGATTCATGAAGCAAATCAAATTTCATCACGCGTTACAAGGGCCCATTTGCGCAGTCTTGGCACTATCAATGGTGTTTCTGGCTTGTCAAAAAGAGGATATTGATGAGTTGACTATTTTAGAACAAGGAGAACACGAGCCTATTGATATCTACCCGCCATTCGACTGCGAGCTTTTGCAATTGAACATAGGAGACACCTGTTTTCGCGAAGAAGGTGGAGCATTGCTCGAGGGGGTGGTGTCGGCGGCTTGTGAATGCACTGTCAGTGTCTCTTGCGGAATAGTCATTGACCTGGTCTCCTCGCCAGATGATGGAACGGGCAACGGTTCCCTTTTGGGCCTTGCTGAGGGGGGGACACCACCGTATACATTCGCCTGGTATCAATCCGGTGCTTTGATTGGATCCCAATCCAACTTGGACGGACTTGAATTCGGAACCTACCAACTAGTCGTAAACGACATAGGATTTTGCTCAACGGCAGCGATAGCCGCTGTTGAATTGAACCTAACCGGCTGGGATTGTCCAGAATTGTTGAGCGATATAGGGGGCGGTTGCCTGTTGAGTGACTCAACCCAGGGGGTCGTGTCCGCGGATTGTACATGCATTTCAACCCTTGACTGTTCCGTTTCGCTCTCGTTTTTATCGTCAACTGCAGACGATGGTTCTGGAAACGGGGCTGCTGAAATTTACGTGTCCGGCGGTGAGGGGCCATACGAATGGTCTCTGGCCACATCAGATTGGATTGAACAACAAGCCGGAAGCATCGAGGAGTCGGTTGGAGTGGTCACCCTCAATGCATTGACCACTGGATTTTATGGTGTCCAATTTGTTGACGCTGAAGGTTGTCTCGCTCAAGTCTTGATCAGCGTCCCTTGATCACGGTACCAAACAACTTGATTCGTCGTTGTTTGGACAACGATCGCAAAGCCCAGAAGGAGCTTTACGAATTGACGTTGCCCTATTTACGAGCGACCGTGCAGCGTCAGCTATACGATCGCAAAGAATGGATGGATGTGCTACAGGAGGTGTACCTGCGCATTTTCCGCAGTTTGTCCACCTTCAATTCGGAGAAAGGGACATTTTTGAATTGGTCTTCGCGCATTGCCGTCAATACCGCGATCAGTTTTGGTGTCAGATCTGCGGCTACCCAGACGACGACTTTGGATTTTAGGGAGCACGACTCCGCGGTTGAGTCGTTTGCGATCGAGTCTCTCACAGCGGAGCAATTGTTGGCCGAAATCAGCAAGATGCCTGAAGACTTCTACCGGATTTTTATGCTGGTCTCAATTGAAGGGTTCACCCACCAAGAATCCGCTAAACTCTTGACGATTACAGCAGACTTATCACGTCAACGTCTGAGTAGGGCCAAGGCATGGATTAGAAAACACGTGCTTGTCACGGAATTGGAAGAACACAACATCCGTCAAAAATTGAACGCATGAATGATTTTGAAGAACAATTTCAAGACAAGCTCACCTCACAACAAAGTCCTTTGTCGGCACAGGATAGCAGTGACTTGTGGGATTCCATTTCAACGGCACTGGATACCGAGGCATATCGTGCAAATGGGATGAGGAAGCGGAAAAGGGTGGCGGGTTGGATGGCATTAGCGGGGTTGCTTGCTGCCATTGGATGGGGAGTTTACCCGACGGAAGACATGCCTGATTCTGAGAAAGAAATCAAAGCAAAAAAGCTAGTAGCTAGTGAAAAAGCCAGTGGAAATTCTTGGGTGACTGCGGATGTCCCATCCTTAGCTGATGGCTTGGCGCACACTTCACAAAGCCCGGATGAATTGCCTGCCGTGCAAGCGACATTTGCTGTTAAACCCTTGGGTTCTGTCCCTTCGAAAGAGGTGAATACACCTTCTTCATCTGCGGCCGGCCAAACGCCGTCGAGCGTGAAGCGAGGAGATCCAGAGTCCTTTGTCGACATCTCACTGCAAGTCATTGATCCTAAGTTTCCCCGGCAATTAAACACATTGTGCAGTCCAGAATTGATTCCATTCGCACTGCCAATAGACGATCAATTTCGGGGTCACATGCCTGGAAAATCCGCTTTGAATGTTCGCTTTTACCAAGGTCCGACCTGGAGTCTATTCAAGTATCTGGAGCATGACGGTGCGGACTTGGTATCCAAAAATAAAAACATGAAAGCGGGTGGGTCATGGGGTGTCGGAGGGATGATTGAATTCCAGGCAAAAAACCAGCATTGGGGTGTTGGAGTTGAATGGAATGAGTACATCCACCGACTCGATTATGAGCAAATATTTGAAGAATTCATGACGGTCAATGACGTCTTATTGGAAGTAGAATTGGACCCGGTCACAGGAGATACGTTAAGTACAATGTCAGGAATGGCTGATGTGGTTGTTTTGGCACAGCGACGCGTACTGCACCACAATCGTTTGCGTGCAATTTCCATTCCTGTCGAGTGGCAAAGGCAATGGGCAATTACGCCTGTTTTTCAAGGAGAAATGGCATTGGGAGCATTGATTCATTGGCGATCTTTTGTCAACGGGCGAACTTTTACAGGTCAGGAAGGAAGCTTTGCTGATTACGCAGCCGTTGAATTTCCGTCCAACCGAATTTCCATTGCTCCGCTGGTACGTGGACATCTTTCGTATAACGTAGCGTCTGATTGGAGTGTTGGTCTTTCGTTTCGCTTGTCAGCGCAGAGGCACGCGAGTCGACCGTTGGAGTCACTTCCTGCGCAGAGCGGCCACTTTACAGGCCGTCTGGTAACCGGTAATCTGCACTTTTCCATTCAGCGCGAAATTCACTGACCTCTTGGATTGTTCTTGAACGAATGAGTGTGAGACGATTTTGTTTTTTCTATGTCGAATCGTCAAAGAAAAGACGATAGCAAAAAAAAAGCTTTCCTGCCGGTAAAGACAGGAAAGCTTTCAAATGGATAGTGAATACGGGTTGATACTATTTACTCGATTTCAACATGAAACCCAGTTTCCATGGTGTTTTGGTTTGCATCAGTTGCCGTCATTTCAAAATGATATTCTCCAATTTCAGCATCTAAAGCTATCTCGATATCGGATGTGAATGTTCGTTCTGTGGCATTATTGGGCGCGAGATTGAATTCCCAAATGGTGGTCTCATCAGATTCGCGCACCAAAGTGATGTGAGCTTCTGAAACGCCATCAGAATCCGCTACTGTTCCTGCGATGGTAACAACAGACCCTGCGCTCCACATGGGCTCTCCAGACCAAGTGGCGGGGTCAATACCATTCACGGTATTCAGCGTGAATTCAGGGATGTGCTCATTTTCGATGTGCAATTGGGTGACAAGGTCAGCCGCCGCATTCCCGGCCTCATCCACCAACGAAACGACGACGTCCCAAACGCCGCGTGTGTTGATTGGAATATCGAGTGTGATGGAGTTTGTGCTGCTCGTTCCTGTGAGCGCATTGACTTCAAGTACTTCCCATTCGGTGCCGCTATGCAGGACAAAACCTTCTTCTGATTCGCCTTCTTCGTGGGCATGGTCTGCCGCGTTGTGAATGTCCCAGCGTACCTCGCTGAGGGCTTCGTTATCGCAGAAGAGATCTGTGATTTGAATGGAACTTCCCGCAAGTGCTTCGATTTCATCAGCAAGGACACTCAGTTCATTTCCTGTTTCGCTGCATACCGATGGCAGTTCTGTATCTGTTTTACCGCAAGCAGAAAATAAAATGGCGACACAGGCCAAGGCGATGGTTGGGTTTGGAATCGTAAAAATCATAATGTTGATTTATTTGTTTGTTTGTTTAATTTTTCTTTCAGTTGCTTCATCGAGGAGACGAAGCTGATTTGCATCCAACGCCCCTGCGCGACAAGACCGAGTGCGCGATAAGCGCTCGTATGATCGAGCCAAGCAGTGTTGGATAGGTTGTGGATATTCAGGGACCACGTGCCGGCTTTCCGCTTTAAGCTCCAGCCCAATTCCCAGAGAAGAGTACCCTTTGTGGATGATTCATTGCGGGCCGTGAGTTTGGCATCAGCAATGGCGCGACATGCGACTTTCAATTGATGGTTCCTCCCTAGATTTCGTCCAATGGTGGAGTAAACTTGAGCGGGTGTCGTGAAAGGAAGCCCGAGTCCAGTAGCCGTGTCCCATTGTCCTAGGATTGAACCGTCCGCAGATGCGGACCATGGCCCCTGCGAGGTGCTTACAGAAGCTTCCAAACCGGTTCGGAAAGCGTTTACGGCTGTGAACGTGTAAACTTGGCCGGCATGTGAAATGGGAGCGAACGTGGCACTTGGGCCGAGGGCGATGAAATCCCAATGCAAGGCAGAAAAGGCTTGAACACGCCATCCCAATTTGGCTGAATTCCCCTTTGAATGTCCTTGAAAACGAGCTTCGATGGATTTTTCAGATCGCAAGAGCGGATTGCCTTGCTCGAATCGAAAGGTACCGTGGTGAATTCCATTGGCTCCCATCTCATAATTGCTCGGTGCACGGCTGTAAGCTGAGACCGAGACTGTTCCCGTCCAGTCTCTCGAAATCGGTTCAAAATTCACCAACCAAGAAGCCATGCCTCCTGGAATCAGTCGTTGCAGCGGGTCGGCACGTTGATCCGTACCGACCGCCAAGCCTGAGGAGTTGTAAAGGGGTTCCTCATGGCCCTGTTGTGCAGCGTTGACTAAATCGGCGCGTACGCCGAATTGGTGGGCTCCGATACTTCTTTCCCCTAGCAAAGACCACCGCAGTCTGTAGTGGTCAGGTAGCAAAAACTCCCAGCCTGAAGTTGCAACGGTGAGTCCTTCAAATTGTAAGCCGAAGGTGCCGTGTGCACCCCTCCAAGCTGATTCCAAATACCCCGTCCATTCTTCCAGCGATAAGCTGAGATTTGAGTTGGGCTCTGGGCCCCAACCATGGGCATGAGGGGGCGCCAATTCCAACCTGCGATTCCAAGAAACGGAGGCTTTCACGGATCGCGATGTCCCTTGTTGCCCTGAAGCATTTTTCCAAATGCCCGTCGTTTGTAAGCGGGTGGCATGTTGCTGCGGGATTTCGACCAGGAAAAGTGGCGAAGAAGCCTCAAGATCACCTTGCCTTGGAACACCCACAATCCCGGGGAATAGTCCTTGGATCACATCGGAAAATCGCATGGAACCTTCGACGCGTCCTCCGCGATGAGTTGGTCTTTCCATGCCGGCTGTTCCATGAAAGGAGCGGCCTGCTGTATTTGGCAGAACGTTATCCGATAAAGCATACGATCGACCGAGGTACGTAAAGGATGCTTGCGGAATGTTTTGATTCCCAAAGACAGAGCCTGAGGTGCCGAAATACCAAAACTGGTCGTCATTCTGAATTGCATGGAGAATGTGGCTTTTTATGCGTTGATCTCCTTGTCGAAACGACGACCCCCAGGATGTAATCGACCCCGCATATTCTAATGGTTTTGGAGTTGTTAATCTCAAGCCACCACCGACGGATTCCGGGCCCATCCAGAGGTGACCCCCGCCGGGAACCCATTCCATTGAACCATAGAGCACGGGGTCGGCAAGGATGCCGTGATCAGCGCCCCAACGACCGCCTTGCTGAGGAACGCCGTCTTCGAGCAAAGCGACTCGAGAGCCGATCAAGCCGCGAATGACGGGTTGTACCATCGCATCTCCCAAATCAAGGCTCTGGAGCCCGGGCGTTTGATCCAAGGCCCGCATTAAGTCAGGTCCTGAAATTCGCAGCGCTTCCAATTCAGGGGAGCGCGTTGTTTCAATAGCCACTTGGTCCAGATGAACCTCAAGAGGTGTCAGCCAAATGTCGATATGGTCACGGCCCTTAGCGGAAACCGTTGAAGTTTGAAAGAAAGAAGCAGTGCATGTGATGGAGTCGATACCAGAAGGACAAAGGATCTGATAGAAGCCAGATCGATTGGTCGTGGTGGTTTGACCGCTTGGCCAGGCAACCACCAAAACGTTTTGCAATGCAATCTGTGATTCATTGCGCAAAACATGTCCTTTGATTTCGATAGACGCAGGTGTCTGACCCTCAGTAGTCGTCCAAAGGAGGACGAAAAGAGAGGCTATCAAGAGTCTACGCCACGGTCCATTCACGCACGTAACTGTTGCAGTTGCAACGGAATTTGCGTTCATAGAAAACAGGGGTAAATGAGAAAAGAGATTTTAAATCAACCTCGTTTCGGTGGTCCCCTGTGACTTTTTGTTTGATTCCGGTGCTTGCTCTTATGTCCAGTGTTGACGAGGCCAATTCTAAATCGCTGCTGCCATAGCGGGTTCAGGTTGTCGGAGTCCCTGGGATGAATCGACTCAAAAGGCAGCCAATCCCAATCGCAAATCAGACAGGCATCCGTCATGCTAATCCCCGCATCTGTGCTCGAAGGCACTGAGGAGTGGACATGATGGTGGTCACATTGGAACGACCCTTCGCTGTGATGCGTGTGATGATGCGTCCATTCGTGGATGCATTGGAGGCTCAATACAAGCATCCAAAGGCAGATACCTAAGGTCGCTGAAGCTCTTACAATGAAATTTTTCTCACGAATCA
>Ga0233426_10003096_pt1 | contig 13370 bp, 13 predicted proteins | sample SI_118_April2016_6_FD_179875 | JGI IMG/M metagenome (GOLD analysis project Ga0233426, IMG submission 179875) | Seawater microbial communities from Saanich Inlet, British Columbia, Canada - SI_118_April2016_10_MG | ecosystem: Environmental > Aquatic > Marine > Inlet | place: Canada: British... | reverse complement strand
TTATGTTTAGATTTTGCTCTTGTTCCAGGTTTTTGTGATTCAGATATAATTCTAGAATCCTCTGTCTGAAATTTTGACATAGTACTTCCTTATTTTTTTTGGTAACCATAATTAATATAGATATTTTTAAATCCATATCAATCGATAAAATATTTTAATGTTAAAAAGTAAACAAGGCTTGTATAAAATAATAAAACAAAAAAATAATATAGTGGCTTAGATAATAACTTCTTTAGATTATTATTTTTTACATCTAGAATTATAGACATTATTCTAGTCATAAAGTTTGATTATTTATTAGAATCATTATAGTTAATAATTGTTACAAAGTAATTATTATACATATGGAACAAATAACAATAAGAGACAAAGAATTAAAAGAAAAATTTAACTATTTGGTAAATTTTTATTACAAAGATTTACCAGAAGAATATGTTTGATTTGTAAAAATGGTATTAGTAAATTTTAAGAAAAATTCCAATAATGAAGAATTCTTAGTTTTAATATTATTATATTGATTAATATTTTTCAAAAAAATAGATATTGATAATGAACATATAAATAAAAAAGAAAGAAAATCTATACAAAAACTCCAAGAATTGTATAGGTATGAATCTTTATGAGAAAAAGAAAAATTTCTTAATGAAATTTATAAATTAGACAAAGAACTCTGTAGATTAAAAATGATTATAAAATATTCAGTTATTTTATTTGAAAATAAATCTAATAATATAATTATAAGTGATCGTACGAATTATTATAAATCAATATGATATATACTTCCTTATTTAACATTACAAGAATCTAAAATGTTATCTTTTTTTCAAGATGCATATTTCAAACAACTCTATCCAGATATATATATCAAAACTAAGATGATTTATTTAGAAAAAATGAAAAAATCATGAACAGCTGGTTGATATATTATTAGTATTGTAAATAACTTAAATGAAACATTAGACCAAGTATGAGTGAGAGCTAATATGAAAATGAGGAAAAAATCATACTTCAGCATTTATAATAAAATAAAAAGAAAACAGAATGCTGATTTTCTAGATTCAATTTGAGCAAGAATAATATTTAAAAATATTGAAGATTTAAGAAAATATGAAACTAGATTTGAAGAAAAATTTATTTATCAAAAAAAGAAAGATTATATTATAGAACCTAAAATGAATTGATATCAAAGTCTTCACTATAGTTTCATGACACCTTATGCGAATAATGAAGTATATGTAGAGCTACAACTAAGGACACAAGATATGGATAGAAATATTCATGAAGCAAAAGAAATATCTCATTACTCTTATACTATCAAAAAAAATAAATGGGATGAAATGTTTAAAGAAGTACAATATTGATATGAACATTTATTAAAATATATAGATAAAAAATCTGATTCAAAAAAGAAAAAATAAGACTCGAAAGAGTCTTATTTTTTTAAACGTAAACTATTCATAATAACACTTACACTACTCATACTCATGGCAAATGCAGCAAATATAGGATTTAATAATCAAAATGCAGCAAGTGGGATTCAAATAGAATTATATAAAAATGCCCAAAATAAATTTTGTTTAATGATAGATAATGTTTTTCTAGAAAGTATTATTGCAGACTTAACTTTTTCAATATTTCATCAAACAAGAACTATATCAGCAGATTCTATAGCAATATCAGATCATGTTCACATTGCAATAGAAAGATCAGCTTGAGTTAATGCTGGAGCATCATTTATACCATCTCAAACAAATGCAACTTTCATTCATTCTGCTTGATATTTCTTAATCACTTCTAATTTATCCACTGGCATTACTTCTGAAATAACTTCTGTTATTCATATATTTTTTGCAATATATTTTGCTGTATTTTGAGTATCTCATGTGAGCATACATGTTTTTATATTCATATCATATAATTGTTGAATTGCATCCTCAACTCATTTTTTCGGAAGATCTAATAATTCATAAATACTTAATATCTCATCAGAATTTCAAAAAATTACTGGAGTTTTTCATTCAGATGTGAGACTATTTAATAATTCTATAATATGTGAATTAATTAATTTTTCAGAAAATATTTTTTTATTTCATAAGAAATATTTTTTTCAATTATATTCTCAAGTTACTCATTTTCACTTTATTTCTTCTGAATTATTTATTCCTATAAGATCTTCAGAATTATCTCAATAAATTGCTTTTGATAAAGGATGATGTGAAAGGTTTGCTAAACTTGAAGCTATGTTTTTATTTTCTAATTCTAATCAAGAGATATTTTTAATATCTGATATTTCAGGTTTACCATTAGTGAGAGTTCCTGTTTTATCAAAAATTACAATGTCTATATCTTTTGTTTTTTCTAATGTTTCAGCATTTTTTATAAGTATTCATTTTTTAGCTCATGATCCAGTTGCTACCATAATTGCGGCTGGAGTTGTAAGTCATAACGCACATGGACAAGCTATCACTAGAGTTGCTACTGCAGCTAAAATCGCTTGTGAGCTATTTCAGGTGACAATATACCAAGACATAAAAGTAATAATAGATATAGTTATAATAATTGGTACAAATATTTGTGAAATCTTATCTACAAGTTTTTGAATTGGTGCTTTTGAACTTTGTGCATTATTTACCATTTCAACTATTTGGGATAACATTCCCTCCTCTGATTTTTTTGTAACTTTTATTTCAAGATAATTATCTAAATTTATAGTAGCTCAAAATACTACTGAGTTTGCTATTTTTTCTACTGGAACACTTTCTCCTGTGAGCATAGATTCATCAATACTTGATTCTCATTTTATTATTATTCCATCTAATGGTATTTTTTCTCCAGGAAAAACTTGAACAATATCTCAAATTACTATATCACAAATATCTATTAAAATAGCAGAATCTCAACGAATAACATGAGCTTGTTTTACTCAGAGTTCTAATAATTTACCAATTGCGTCTCCTGCAGTTTTTTTTGATTTTGATTCAAAATATTTTCAAAGGTTTATTAATGTAATAATAGCAACAGCTGCTTCAAAATACACATGTTCACCATCAATAAACATTACTCAAAAAGAATAGAAAAATGCTGAAAGAGTTCATAGTGATACTAGACTATCCATATTAAATTGAAGTTTTTTTAATTTTGTAAAAAAACTAATATGAAAATGTAGACCAAATATAAATACAACAATAAAAGTTAATACGAGAAAAATCCACATAGAAATATCAACTCATAATAATTTATATCAAATCATAGTATCAACGAACATCATAGAAAATACTGGAAGTCCAAGAATAAATGAATATTTAAATTTTTGTAAATATTTTTTAGATTCATCAATATCAGAATTTTCTTGTGTAAACTCTACTTGAAATCAGTTAGATATTATTTCTTGAGATATATTTTCTATATTTGTAATATTTGGATCAAAATCAATATCAGCTTGTCAATTAGATAGATTTATTTGTATATTATTTACTCAATCTATATCTATTACACTACTTTCATTTAAAGCAACACAACTACTACAAGTCATTCAATTTATGTAAATTTTTGTATGCATTATTTATTTATTATTTTATAATTATTGCTCATTGAACCATTCACATTGAGGAACAAACTATTCTATGAGTTCATACTTGTGTATTTACAAGATCATAAATAATAGGAACTCATGATTTAACTGTATAAACTTTTGAACTCAGTGTTGGTATAGTCAGTGTTCACATGCATCACATTCCGTTTCTTTCTGGAGTAATTATTACTTTATAATTTTTTCATGTTTCTAAATGAATAGAATTTCAAATAATATTCCAACCATTATGTTTAAAATAAACAGTTTCATATTCTAAATTTTCAAGAGAATTTTCTTCTTGTATAGTTTTATTTACAGTAAATAATGAAGGGAGTAAATGAGAAGCATTTACAAGAGTATTTAAACCAAATAATAAAATAATTGATCATATAATCATTTCTATAATTGGGAACTTTTTTCATGAAAAGAAACTAGTCCCTAAACCTACTAAAAATAAAACTGGAAAAGTTCATAGTGCAAAAGCTCACATAATCAGTCCACCAGTTAAGAAATCTCAACTAGAAATTGCAATAAGTTGCGCTGTTTGAGTGAAACCACAAGGAATAAAAAATGTTAACATTCATACAACAGGAGAAAATTTCGGATTATGAAAACCTGTAATAGAATGTGCGAATTTTTTAGGAAGATGAATTCATAATTTAGTTATATTTGGTACAAATTGTAATATTTGTAGTCCCATATAAATAAGTAAAAATGCAACCATTAAAGTGAGAATAGTAGTCACTTGCAGATTGATTGAAAAAGTTTTACCTACTAATCATAAAATACCTCAAAGTATAAAAAACCCTCCAATTCTTCAAATTTGAAATCAAATTTGTGCGTAAATATTTTTTTGAGTACTATTTTCCTGATTGGAAATAATTTTACTATATCAGATAATGATTCAACCAGTAATGGCTAAACAAGTTGAAATACTCGCAATAAGTCACATAAGAAATGTTGCTGAAAAATTGAGATTATTTCCAGTTGGTAAAAATTGATTTGTATCAATAAATAAACTCATAATAAATAATACAATTCCTATTAATAATATAGAAATTAAACGAACTAAAATATCTTGAAGAGATAGTTTATTATCAGTATTATTATTATTATTATTATTATTATGTATTTTTTTACTAATATTTTTACTATGAGATATTTTTTCAGATAATTCTACGGTGAAATTTTGTTCTTGAATTATTTTTATAACTTGTTTTATTTGATGAGAATTATTAAATTCAGCTTCTAAAACTCAAGTTTTATGACTAAATTTAATAATCTTAAATCATTCAAGTTCTGATAATTTTTTAGTTAATAGTATTTCACAACTAATGCAATGCATTCATTTTATATGTATTTTTTCTTTCATATATATATTTAATTATTTATTTTTATTAATATTTTTTATATTTCTGAATATAAAAAATATATTATTAGTTTTTACTTATTTTGCGCAATTTTTACGATAGTTAATAATTCTCAAATCATAGTATCTAATTTTTTTGAATCATTGGCTTTTGCAGCTGTTAAAAAACATGTTCATAAATGATTTTCTAGTAGCTTTAAGTTTGAAGATTTTATTAATCAAATCACTGCTAGATTTTGCTGAATGATATCAATACAATATTTATCATCCTCTATAGTACTTATTATTTTATCTATCGAAGTTCTTGCTTTTTTTAAACTAATTAATGCTTTTTTTTGATTTTCTTTCATCTTATTTTTTAATTATATATTTAATAAAATAATTTATTTTCATACCTACACCTATGGTATTAAATTATTAAAAATCGTCAATTTAAAATTAAATAATCAAATATTCTTTATAAATATTTATTTATAAATATAATAAAGTAAATACTCCTAAAGATAATTTGTGAAACACTTAAATATAAAAATTGATAGATTAGATTTTGATTGAGAAACTATATTAAAAGATATAGATTTTACTCTCAATAAAAATGATAGGATATCAATTGTTTGACCAAACTGAGCCTGAAAAACAACTCTACTAAAAATCATTACTTGAGAAATAAAGGATTATGAAGGTTCTATTGATAATGTATGAGGTTTAACACTATGATATCTCAGACAAGTAAATATAGACGATAAAAATAAAACAGTTCGCGAGGAAATGCGTGACGGATTTTTAGATATTAAAAAACTAGAAGCACAACTCACTGAAGTAGAATTAAAAATGCAAGAACATCCAGAAGATATGGATATAATAGAAGAATATACTACCCTTCTTGAACAATTTCATAATCATGGTTGAAATGATTACGAAACAAAAATACACTGAGTAGCAAATGGTATGTGAGTTTTAGACTTATTGGATAAAAAAATATCTGAAGTAAGTGGATGACAAAGAACAAAAATAGCTCTTTGTAAAGTGTTATTAGAGTCTCCTGATATATTATTTCTAGACGAACCTACCAATTTCATAGACATGAGATCAGTTGAATGGTTAGAATGATTTTTACAAAATAAATGGAAAGGTTGATATGTGATTATTTCTCATGATAGAGAATTTTTAGACAAGACTTGTAGTAAAACATTCGAAGTTCAACCAAAACGTGGACTCACAATTTATCATCACAATTATTCAGATTATGTAGTTCAAAGATGATTCATTGAAAAGAAAAAAATGGATAATTGGAAAAGACAAGAAGAATATATAGATAAACAAGAATGACTTATTAATAGATTCCGTGCTGGTTCTCGTGCAGGTTGGGCAAAATCAAGAGAAAAATCATTAGAAAAAATGGAAAGAGTTGATAAGCCATTTATTCCTAAAAAACCTAGATTTCAGTTTGAATATACTGGAGAATCTCCAGATAAAGTACTATCATTCAAAGAATTATTTATTGGTAGAACTGAACCTCTATTTTTCATTCAAGAAGCAATATTATACGCAAAACAAAGGATTTGAATTGTTGGTGAAAATGGTGCTTGAAAATCAACACTCTTAAAAACAATTACCTGAGAAGTAGAAAGACTTGATGGATTCTTTTCAAAATGAAAATGAGTATCATATAGTTATTATTCTCAAATGCATGAAGAATTAGATAAAACTAAAAGTGTTCGTGAAAACTATGAAATGCAAGGTTTTCATTATCCAGATCAACAACTTGCAGCAATATTGAGTCATTATTTATTCGATCATGCTGATATAAATAAAAAAGTTTGAGATTTATCATGAGGACAAATTTCTAAACTATTATTCTCGATTATCGGTCAAAGAGAATGTACTTTACTCATTCTCGATGAGCCTACAAATCATCTCGATTATGACACAAAAGAATGCTTAGAAGAATGTCTGAGTAACTTCCCTGGTTCAATATTATTTATCTCACATGATAGATATTTCGTAAATAAACTCGCAACAAATATCTGGTTTATTGAATGAGAAGAACTCTCAATTTCATACTGAAACTATGAAGATTATCAATATAAGAAAGATCATAATATCGAAATGGACCTCAATCTATTCGATGAAGAAGCTGAACTTAATATGGTTCTCGAAGAAAAACTTTGAGAAAACGAGTTCAAAAGACTGAAAAATAAAATGAGTAAGTGAAAAGATAAAAGAAGATGAAGTAAGAAGAAAAAATAATTTATGTTTATAAGTAAAAAAAAAAAAATTGAAAAAATATATAATCAATCCTAATCGAGCAAGTATGTTTTATTCACCTGAATATCAAAAAGAACATCCTGAAATATATGAAGATTCTATAAAATATTGATTTAAAAAAATATTTCAAAAAGAATATATATCTAATGGTTTATTGATATCTACCATAGTATAAGTTTTGATTGTACTGAACAAATTTATAGCTATTTCGATCTAAATGATTTTAATCATTATATATTAATTTCATGAGATATAAAAAATAAAATAGTTAAGAATATTAAAGTTGATGAAAATATTTTTTCACCTGTAGCTTATGGTTTAGATATTGAATCAGATAAAGATATTGAACTTCCTAATTTTTACATTTTTACAGTAAATGAGTTTAAAAGTAATTCTAGTCAAGAATTTATCACAATAAGAAAATTTAAAAATACTCCTTCAAAATTAATTGTAACAGAAGATTTTTTAAATATTATTAATTCTTTTGATAGTGAATTTTTTAAATATGAGGAATTTAACTTAAAATATAAACTTAAATTAATTTTAAATAGGTTTCTATGATTAATAAAAATAAAGAATATATAATTAATTATATATTCTTTATTTTTTTCAATAATTGACTTTTTTTTATATTTATTTAAAATATTACAAATAAATACAAAATTAAAAAGTGAGGTAAATATGTCTAATTCTAATACTATAGTAGAAGAAATTATGATGAATGTTCATGTATTTATTCAATGCATGGAACAGTGTGAAAATGTAGATAAAATTCTTACATTTGAGTCTTCAGAAATCGGAATGAAAAAAACTGAAGATATTGAGAATAGTGATTTATTTTATACTATATATGTAAAAAATAGTAAAGGGAATATTATTACTGTTAATATATATTCTCATGGTTTTATTTATATATTTGATAGTTTTACTAGTAAACTTCAAAAAGTATTACCTAAACAAGTTGAAGAAATTTATAAACTTTTAAAACAATGATTATATATTTCTTCTATGAACTTAAAATGGACGTAATTGTTCATTTTTTTTATTTGTAATAAATATATCTACTGATTAATTAGGAAAATATGTATAATTATAGAAGAAAAAATAAAGTATTAATTAGATTTAAAATCTAGATAATACTTTATTTTTCTCAGTACGTTTGAAATATAATAATCAATAGAATCTAGTCAATGAAATTTAGTTAAATGATACAATCATCATGAAAGACTATCATTTACTTCTAGTATAATTATATCTCAATCTTCATTTATTATAATATCTATACCTGAAAGATCTTGTACGTTAAATTCACTAACATCATTATCTAAATAATCTGAAATAGTCTGAATAATTGATTCACAAGTTTCAGTAATATTAGGAATATTAATTTCATCAGGTAGATATTTAATTAATTCATCTATAGAAATAAATTCACTTCATTTAGATATATTAATAATATTATCATATTCTCATATCCTTCCTACTATACCATTACTTTTATAGTTTTTAGTAGAAATATCATATGATACTAAGACTCTTAAATTCCAGTCTTTTCTATTCTCATCGATTTCTATAGGATAACTATCAATTTTTTCTTGTAAGATAATATCTCAATTATTTTTTAAGTATTTTTTATAAAATTCTGTAAAACTTAAATTATTATTGATAATAAAAACATCTTCTCCTCTTTCTCAATAACGAGGTTTTATTACTAGTTTATTATTAGAAATATTATTGATAAAATTATAATATAATTCCATTGATTTTTGTAATCCTAGATTTGATTTTAATAAAACTTCTTTGGGTGTATTAAATCAATTATCACTTAATAATTTATTAGTTAAATGTTTATCTGAAACTAAATCAGAAAATCAATTCAAATCTGGTTCAAATATAGAATTATTTATATTGTTTCTTGTAGTATAAATGAAATCATTCACATCAATCATCTCTAATTTATCTTTACTGATTTTATAGAATGCTGGTATTTTATAATTTGATAAAATAACATTTACTTTACCTCAGAATATATCTTTATAATTTTGAATATAATCATATAGTATTTTTCATATATTTATTGATTCAGGATGTATGTCTCCAGCATATATATTAATATTTCATCAATCATTATCTAATGTAGTTTTTTTAGATATACACAATCAAAATTCTTTTAATAAATCATCATCATTATAATTATTGTAGTCCATATTATTATATTAAGGTAGTTTTTGTAATAATAAATTATTTTAATATATTGTCAAATAAATATATAGCTTGAAAAAAAATAATTTCTCAATAAAATTCTACCAACTTAAAAACTAAATTTAAAATATGATTGATATAAGTGTAGTTGGACATAAAGTCCCAGATACTGATTGTGTATTATCAGCTATTATTGCAGCTGATTACTTATCGAAAAAAGGTTATAATCCAAGTGTATATATGCAAGGTGGATTAAATAAAGAGACAGAATATTTATTAGAACAATTAAATATTGATAAGCCTGAAATCAAGACAATTTTTGAAGCTGGCACAAGAATGTGTTTAGTAGATCATAATGAAGACTTTCAAGCACCTGATAATATTTCAGAACTCGATATTGCTTGGGTAATTGATCATCATAAATTAAACTTCACTACTGCGACTCCAATGTATGCGAGAGTTGAACCAATTTGTTCAACTGCTTCAATTTTATATAAAATGTATAAAGAAGCAGGATTTGAAGTTACAAAAGAAATCTGAACAATGATGTTAGCTTGTATTTTATCTGATTCATTATTATTCAGATCAGCAACGACTACAAAAGAAGATATATTTCTAGCTGAAGAATTAAAGCAAATCACTGAAATCACTGATTTAGATGCATTTGCAATGCCAATGTTTCATGCTAAATCAGACTTAGGTGATATGGAAATAGAAAAAGTAATCAAGTATGATTATAAAGAATTTGATTTTAATGGGAAAAAAGCTGGTATTGGTACATTGGAAACAACAAATCCAGATTATGCTCTTGGAAGAAAAGAAGAAATATTAATCGGTTTAGAAAACATTAAGAATAATGATAATTTAGATTTTATCTTATTATCAGTTGTAGATATTATCTGAGAAAAAAATACTTCTATAGTGTTAGATTGATCAGATTCAGAAATTATAGAAACAGTATTTGATACAAAAGTAGAAAATAATCTAGCTGATTTAAAAAATAGATTATCGAGAAAAAAACAAGTAGTTCCAGATTTAACGAATTATTTTAATAAATAGTTAGGTTTAAAATAATAGAATATACATATATATTCTATTATTTTTTTTATATAAATATTATTTTTAAATAACTTTTATTCTGTATATCTAATAAAAGTTTAAAAAAAGTTGATTTAATAAAATAAAAACTATACTACTATACATAAACAGTGTGTGCAATGTGGGGATGTTTAGAATTATTTATTACATTTATACAGAGCATGGAAACAAATAAACTATATGTAGGTGGGATTCCTTGGGCACTTGAATGGCAAGATATTAAAGATATTTTTAAAAAACATGGTGAAGTTAATCATGTTAAAATTATTAAAGATAGAGAAACTGGAAAATCTAAATGATATGGATTTGTTGAATTTGAAACAGCTAATGATGCAATATCAGCAAGAAATGAATTAAATTGAACAGAATTAGAATGAAGAGTTCTAAAAATTGAATTTGCTGAAGAAAAGATTGAAGCTTAAATAAAAAAACATGATACAAGTATTGTGTTTTTTTATTTTATTTCTAGTAAAAAAAGATTATAATTATTTAAATCTTTAGAAATAATTAAGGTTTGAATATAAAATTAAAAAGTTTAATAAATAATAATAAAATTATGAAATTTGTAACTATTTTATTATTCCTTACGTTTTTAGCTTCTTGTACTACCCAAAACGTAGAAACAGAAACAAAAGTTATGGAAGATAAAACAACACAAGAAACAATAGCGGTAATGGATGATGCATTATCTAGTTTAGATAATATGGAAAAAGATGAATCAAAAGTTCAACTTATTAAATATTCTTATGCAAATCCAGCACAAGAAGTAAATATGGATATAAATTATAATTTAGATGCATCTGGGAAAATCACAATGATTGATATTACATCAGATAATTGGGATAAACTAGGAGGATTTAATACTGCTGCAAAAGAGGTAGTTGTATGATTAACTCTAGAACAAGCAAGTGAAGTAGAATTAATTTCTGGTGCATCATTAACTACTGCTGCATTTAAAGAAGCAATTAAAACACAATTATAGTATGAAATTCACAAAGGAACTTTGTGGATCAAGACTTGAAATTCTCATTCATCAAGAATGAGAATTTTCAGATTTGATTCAAGAATGTTTTGATATATGAGAAATATTTGAAAAAAAATATTCTAGATTTATAGAATGAAACTATTTATATAATTTAAATAAAAATAAAGAGTCTCTCATTGATGAAGAGTTTTTATCTATTATAAAATTGTGTATTAAGGTTTCTAATATTACTAATTGATATTTTGATATAACAATTCAACCAATACTAGAAGAACTCTGATATTGAATAGAGAATAATTCTAATAAAGATTATAATATTTGATATAAAAATATTTTATTAGAAAATAATAAAATAATATTAAAAAATGATATATCTATAGATATATGAAGTATTTGAAAATGATATATAGTTGATAAAATTTATAATCTGCTAAATCAAAAAATAGATACATTTAGTATTAATTTTTGATGAGATATTAGAATTAAATGAGAAAGAGATATTAAATTAGAAAATCCTAATAATAATACTAAGATTATATGAAATCTGTTATTAAAAAATTGATCAATATCTTCATCCAGTGGAAATAAAAGGAAGTTTTGAGAAAATAATCATCTCATTAATCCAAAAAATAAACAGAGTACAAGTGATATAGAAGCAATATTTATTCAACATAATCTTACTGCATTTTCAGATATATTTGCAACTGCATTATATGTGAGTCCTCTTGAAAAAAGTATAGAAATACTATCAAGTATTTCATGATTAGAATGAATGATAATAGATAAGAAATGAAGAGTGTATAAGAGTAATTGATTTGAATTAAAGTTATAAAACATGATAGAAAAAATACATATAGAACCTGGGTGTATAAGTTGTAGGAATTGTGAGAACATAGCTCCTGATCATTTTAAAGTTGCACCAAAATCAAAAGTAATTTCAAATAATTATGATTGAAAAACAACTGAAATATTACAAGCAGAGCTTATGTGTCCTGTTAATGTAATTAAAGTTAAAAAAGCATGAAATATTAGTATTACATTAAAAAATGCAGTATTAAAAGAAAAGAAAAAATTAACACATGATGTTATAGAATTAGTATTTGAAACTGAAAATTTTCAAGCAAAACCATGACAATATATATCATTACAAATGCATGATTGGAAATGAACTTTTTATAGAAACTACTCTATAACAGATTTTGATAATGATTCATTTAAGCTCACAATAAAATTATTATCAGACTGAAGGTGAGCAAGATTTATTAGTAAATTAAAAATAAATAAAACATTAAAATATTTATGAGGAATTTGAAGTTTTGTATTAAATAATACTAAAATAAAAAAAGTATTTTTTGCAACAAGTACATGAATTTCTCCAATTATTGCAATGCTAAAATGTATTCCAGATGATATAGAAAAAACTGTATATTTCTGAGTAAGAAATAAACAAGATATATTTTATAGAGAATTAATACAATCAATTCCTAATACTAGATTAGAATTATTATTATCAGGAAATACAGAAACAATAAATTGAAACTTCCCTGCTAGAATTAGTGAATATGTAGACCAAGTAGACTCACAATCAGAAGTGTATATTTGCTGAAATCCTAATATGATGGATGAAGTTACTCAAAAACTCCTCGATCAATGACATCCTAAGAAACTAATATTCTCTGAAGGGTTTGTTATGTGAAAAGAAGAAAGATCTGTATGGAAGAATATCTTATTAAAATGAAATATTCCAGGTATTTCATTATTAGATAAATACATACCAATTATATCATTAATATGAATACCTTTTTTGTATTATTATTGACTAGAAACCAATAGTTTACATAAATCATGATTTATTGGACATCATAGTATTTCATCAT
>Ga0233426_10003094_pt1 | contig 13371 bp, 13 predicted proteins | sample SI_118_April2016_6_FD_179875 | JGI IMG/M metagenome (GOLD analysis project Ga0233426, IMG submission 179875) | Seawater microbial communities from Saanich Inlet, British Columbia, Canada - SI_118_April2016_10_MG | ecosystem: Environmental > Aquatic > Marine > Inlet | place: Canada: British... | reverse complement strand
GAGCTTGGGGCTGACCCTCAACAAATTCCGTCAGCAATAAAGTAGCTTCGATAATTTGCCCTTGATCGATCTGGTCCAACGCTTGCTGCACCACCGTCAAATCTTGTGCTTCGGGGGTCATCGCCCGAGCGCTGCGTAGCGCGTTGTCCGCGGGACCCGCGGGTATGGCGTTTGATTCAAACTCATTGAGCGGCGTGCTCCGCTCGGCGGGCAGGCGCTGGGTCTGCTGCGTTGGCATGACGGCATCTGCCGCCTCAAAACTGTTAAGGAACTCCAGGCGACTTGGCGCCCCAGCAGCCTGTGCATAAGCCGAGCCAATGCTCAGCACTAGCCCTAGCAGCAAGGCCGGACTGACACATCGTTGGTTAAGGCGACGGCTTTTCATAGGGGTTATTCCCTCGAGCCTCGATAGTAGGGGTCAATGCTCCTGCGAATTTTACCCACCCGATCGGCCGACTCGTCCAAGAACGCCTCCATCGCATTGCCTTCATCCACAAGCGCGCGCAATAAAATCACCAACTCAGTCTTAACCGTCTCTCGCTGCTTTTGCTCGAGCGCCGAGCCCAGGAGAGGTACTTCGCTTAAACCCGGTGCGCCCGCCTTATCGCCCGTTGCACGCGTTTGCATTAACCCCGAGATCACAATAACTTCGCCATTTCGAACCCGAGCAATGGTATCGGACTCTCGGGTAGCGCTGTTTGCGAGCGGAAACTCCTGACCGTTGATGATTTTTAAATCTTCTTTGACTTCACTCAAGATGGGATGGATGTGCAAAATAATATCACCCACTTCACTAATCTGCGGCGTCACATCCAGGGCAATGCCCGAGAAAAAGGGCTCCAAACTGCTGTTCTGACTGGTGGTCTGTTCGATACCAGCGCCAAAACTCGTGGTACTGGCATTGGTTAAAAAGTAAGCCTCTTGACCCACTTTAAAGATCGCCTTTTGATTGTTAAGTGTCACAATTCTCGGGCTGGACACAACCTGAACATTGCCTTGGGTTTCCAGTAAGTTAATTACCCCGCTGAAGTCTGAGAACTGCATGTCAACGCTTAAAGGCTCGCCAATACCATCAATCTGAGAACCCAATTGCCCAAAGCTCGTACTAACCTCTCGATTGCCCGACTGGTACAACGCGCTCAGGTTTATGCCTGACTGGAACCCTTCTTTGAGTTCAACCTCGAGAATCTTTGCTTCCAAGATGACTTGCCGTTGCAACGCTTCTTGAGAGGCCTCAATAAAGGCTTCAACTTGGGCTAACTCACTCGGGAAGGCCCGCACCAAAATCATCCCTGTCTGAGGCGATACAATGACTGAACGCGACTCGTTACCCACAGCTTGCCCGGCCATCTGAGCTGGCGCGTTGATAATGCTTCTAATGACGGCCTCGAGACCTTTCCAATAATCGGTTGAGGTTTCGGTGCTAATCGAGGCGCGGCCGGCATTCTGATTATTTTGATTGTTACCGTAATTGTTGCCTTGACCCGCGTTATTATTATTACCGCCTTGGTTATTTTGGTTCTGGTTTTGATTTTGATTGTTGCCGTTTTGATTACCGCCTTCGGAGATGCCGCTCGCAGTCACCTGCATACTGGAATTACCAGACCGGCTGACATTCAGATAATTCAGACGAAAAATCCGAGTCTGCAAGCCCCCAGGGCGAATTTGATAAACGTCGTTTTCAATCACTATCGAATAACCGTAAAGATCACTCACTTGATCCAATACATCCGTGACCGTCACGTTTTTTAAATCCAATGCTGAAATCGTGCCTTTTGTATCGGGATGCACAACCATACTGAGATCAGTGCCGACGGTCAGCAAGTTAACGAAATCTCGAATGGGGAGCGCCTCTTTGACCGTAAAATCAAATCGGGCCTCCAGGGCGCTCGCTTCTTCCGTGAGCAAGGTAATCGGCGGCAGCAGCGCTTCAAGCACTGCCGCGGGCGGTTCAATCCGGTTACTTTTACCTGCCGCATCTCGACTTTTGAGTAACTCCTCCTGAACCTCATCCAGGACCTTGGTATCGTAGGCAACATAAGGTCCAGCAGACTCACAGCCTGAGATTGCCGTCATGGCAACGAGCACCGCGATTGCCGGCCATTGCCGCATCCTGACTAGTTGATCCGACAACATTATGGCCTGGGCCTTTTGGTTGAGTCTTTGTATAGCGATAATCGAATCGCCTCGATGCCGCGTTGCAAGGTCACGCCGTCTCGATCAATTTTTGCAACCACCGCGCCTTCGATCTCATCACCTTCTTGAACTTGCTGTTGATTTATCAAGGCATACTTGCCGTTCGGTCGAACCAAAATCGAAGAGACTTGGTACGTTTTACTTTCTATCACCACCTCGGTAACCCGCTCGCCCAATTGGTCCTCCGTAACTCCGGAAAGGCTCAACTGCAGTGGCATGGTTGGATCCACCAGCCCGACGAAATTCGGCGTTGCTCCCCAGACCTTAGAGACGCAGCACCCTAGAACCAAGATCAGCACGAGCCTAAACATCCAGCAATTGCTCCTGTGTGCTCAAGGTAAATACCTGAATCGCAATCTCGCCTTCAGGATACGTAACTGCTTTATATTCTACGCGCTCCCAAAAAAAACGCACGCCCAGCGATTCGATCTCAGCGAGATACTTCAGCACATCCAGATAACTGCCCTTCAACGACAAATCTAATCCATGCTTATAAATCACCAGCGCACCGGCATCGCTATTGCCCGTTCTAAAAAACAAACTCTCGGGCGGCCGGTTCTGCATGGCCAGCAGGGTCACACCCCCTTGCTGTGACATGACGCGGCTGAGGACGACCGCCATATCCGCAGGCTGCACCAGCTTGCCTGACATCGCTTCAATTTCCAGATCGAGGCGAGTATTCTGGGCATTGAGCCGAGCAATAGTGCGTTGCAGCAGGGTGTTCGGGTCCGCCTCGGCAACCGCATCAAGCGCTGCGCGCTGCGCCTCAAGGGCCGCGTTCTGGGACTGCAGCTGCGCCAGATTCCTCATTTCTGCCTGAACGTATTGCTCAAGACCGTCTTTAACCAAAAACTGCCACCCATAGCCTAGGGCCACCAAAACCGCAATCAACACAATCGCCCGCTCCCGCAGGCCTCTGAGCGCAAACCAGACTTGTAATTCCGTCCAGAGTGAAGCGTTCATTGCGTTAAAGCCTCCCCAGTACGAATTTCAAAAATCAAACTCTGCCCCTCAGGCAACCCTTCTGCAACGTTACCCGCGCGATCTAGGTCCAGATTACGAAAGGCCTTACCTTGAAACACAACGCTGCGATCAAGCCCCGCAATGTAATTGGTTATATATTCGCCATTGAGCACCTCACCCCGCAGTCGCACCGCTGCGCCGCCTCGACCTAACTCTACTTCGGTTAACCGCAAACCCCGAACATGGAACCGCGCAAGGTCTGCAAAATATGCCGAGAACCCGTCGGCATTACCCGGCACTTCCTGGTCCAGAAACCGTCTAAGGGTCAGCTTGTCTTTTTGCACGGCTTCCAGTGCCTGCATATCCGCCTCGAGGGCCGGATCTTTGGCTCGTGACTCGATTAACTGCTCAAGGCTTTGAATATCTTGCAATAGGACCTCTCGCTGGCCCGTCTCAGACGCCACCTCAGTTGCCACCGCACCTTGATCCCAAAGATCAACGGCCGATAGAACGACCAGAATCAACACAACCCCACCGACGTAACTTGCAAACAAATTGAGGGACAACCAATCCACCTTCGGGCGCAGTGCCTCGGAATATAGGTTAATGGACTGCTGCGTCATCTAAGCATCCCCGCCCAAAACCGCACCGGCTGCAAATAACACCTCGTGTTGATCGCGCGCCGACAGCAAGGACCCCGTATTCCAGAGCTCGTTGAGATTCAGTGCGGAGGCTTGCGCAACCAGGTTCAGATTCAGTTGCTCGATTAATTGATTGGTGACTCCCGGTACAGGCGCAAGCAACAGCTGCATCACCTGGCCTTGCCCCATTTGATTTTCGAAAAAATCAAGCGATCGCTGCAGTTCAACCAAAAACCGCTCAAAGTTGAAGGCCCAATCACTGCTCGCCATGGACGCCTGATCGATCTTCGTATTCAGACTTCGGCACAAATAAAGCGTGCCACCTTGCATCAGACTCAAGCGGGCCTGTCCGTCTCGCACGTCCAAGACGGCGAGACCATCATCGGCCTGCGTTAAGGCCAACGCCAAGGACCGGACCGCCATCTCTCGAATATCGATTCGCTCCAATCGCAAACCCGATTCCAAAACCAAATCTCGGATTTCAATCAGATGCTGCATGGACGCACCGACTGCATACAGCATGGGGCGTGGATAAGCGCCTTCAGGGACCGTAAAGATATCGATATTCAGGTCATCAAGTGGCATTTTGACTTTATCTTTCAAAAGAAACCGAACGGCGGCGAGGCGCTCTGAAATGGGGACGTTTGGCGCTTCCACCAGTTGCAGTTCATAGTGGTCTGCGCTGAGCACGACGGAGCAGGGCATATGTTCGAGTTCTAACTGGGCAACGCGCTCAGCAAGCAGCGCGCCGATCTGTGAAGGCGATTCGACCAAAAGCTCCCAATGCTTTAATTTCTGGGTTTCGGCGGACGGGTCAACCCATACCATTGCGAGTCCTTGCTCAGAAAAAGCAAGCCCCAAGGCGCCCGGTTTTTTTTGACGTTTCCGTCTTAGCCAATTCAAACTGACCTCTTGCTCTGATTCAATCGCCCGTCTTTGGCATCGATCGCGATAAATTAATAATAAAAATTTACCAACGTTAGAAGAAAATGGCACTAAACAACACTCCCTACGTTCGCATTATGCACCTGAACCATCAGAACTCAAACACTTTTAAATCTAAATTTACGCCCTAACTAATTGTTTATGAAAGGTTTGTAGTACTTCAAAACCAAACTTGACCCCCTTTAATCCTATTGCCGACGCCTATCCGCCTGACATAACCGCGCGCGCTAAAAATCAGCTTTAAACATGTACTAGCCGTCGTGGAGGTTGCGGCGCTTTGGCCGCACAAGACAGATAAGAGATCCCAGATGAGAAGAGACGACGAACCAAAGCAACCATTCAATGCAGCATCAATTCCCCGATAAGGCTTGATCTGAATCAATAAAAACCACAGGATCGGGGCTTCCTGAGAATTTGAGGCCATTATGCCCATCGTAAACATCAATGATGCCGACCTGTGGTATGACATTATGGGTCAGGGCGAGCCTCTACTGCTCCACCACGGCTATACCGCCTCTAGAGTGAACTGGATGCCCGTTGCCGAGCGCTTACAAGATCGCTACCAGATCATTTTGATGGAATGTCGGGGCACGGGCGAAAGCCAACACACCCAATCAGGCTATGACATTGCACAATATGCGCTAGATGTTGTGGGATTATTGGACCACCTCGCCTTGGAGCGCGTGGCCTTCGCCGGACACAGCATGGGTGGCGGCATAGGCTTTCAATTAGGCGTTCATCATAGCGCGCGACTCACCAAACTCATCCTAAAAGCAGCGATTCCGAGCGGCGGCATCGGCCCCTACAGCCGAGATCTGCTCGATAAGCAGCTCGCGGCCAGAGCGCGCGGCGACCGGGCCTTCTTCCTAGATCGGTATCATCAAGGACGTGCGCTTGCCGAGCTTGAACACGATGACTGGTTCGAGGATCGCGTGAACCATCTTATGACCGTATCCGACGGCCATATTGTCGGCGGTCTTGAAACCATGTCGAGCCTAAACCTCACCGCACAATTAGGCGCCCTCACCACCCCAACGCTGGTCATCGCTGGCTCTGGGGATGGCCTGCTGAATGCGAACCTGCAGGACTATCAGCGCTTACCGAATGCGGACCTTGCCGTGTTGTCACGCGTCGGCCATGAAGTTGCCGTTCACGCCCCCGAGGCAGTCGCTGAGGCCATCGACAAATTCATGATTTATGGGCCCACTGCGCCAAAACAAACCTCGGCGTAATAATCAGACTACAGGCCTTAAAGCCTGAATCTGTCATAAAAAGGTTTGCGTCCTAGATCAGGACGAGATGATTGGGCAACTCATTTTTGGCAGTCGTGATCGGAAATGTCACAGCGAGCTCTGTGCCCACCGCTTGCAAGCACTGATCAAAGCCGTCGTAGATTTCCCCTCGCCCGACCTTTTGCGTAAACCGCTGCACAACCAAAGCCCAGGTTTCGTTTGGGATCTGTGCCGCCACGCCCCGGTCGGTGAGAATCTCGACATAACGCTCGAGTTCCGATACGAAAATCAAAACCCCGAGCCCGCCTTCGGTGTGATGCAAATTGTTCTCAAGGAATTGCCTGCGCGCAAGATTGCTCGCTCGCCAATGCCGCACACGCTTGGGAATCAAGCGCCGGAGTAAGATCGGGCTGCGCAAGAGCAGCGCGAGCACCCCAAACAAACTGACTTGAATCAAGAGAATTTCGGACAATACCAACCAATGCGGTAACAGCAGCAGCGCGGAGGGTGCAATCACGCCCGCCATTGCTGCCCAGAGCGTTGGTATGTAGTAGTAGTCATCGGCTTGCTTTGCTAGCACCGTCACGATCTCCGCATCGGTCGCCTTTTCGATCTCGGTAATTTGATCCGCAATGGCCGCCAGTTGTGTCTTCGTCAATAATCCGCTCATCACCAACCTCCGCTCGCGCCGCCGCCACCAAAACCGCCGCCACCGCCGCCAAAGCCACCGCCGCCAAAGCCGCCGCCGCCAAAACCCCCACCGCCAAAACCGCCGACCCCACTGCCGTAGTCACTATAGTCGCCGCGATGACGCCGCCCCATGCCGACCGGCACGCCTAATACACCACCAGCAACCAAGCCGAGAATTTTACTCAGGAAAAACAACCCGAACAGTAACCCGAGCAACTTCATTGGCGCGGCGCCGGTCGCGCGCGATCGAGTTACCTTAGGCGGCACAAACCCGCCTTGAAAAACCTGCCGAATCGCCTCACTACCTGCAGCGATCCCGGCCGACACTTGCCCCGCTTTAAAACGCGGCAGCATGATGCCCTGAATAATTTGGCTCGACCGGGCATCGGTTAAATCACCCTCGAGTCCATAACCCACTTCGACTCGAACCTTGCGCTCGGCTTGCGCCACAATCAACAGTACGCCATTGTTCGTCTCGGCCTGACCAATCCCCCAGTGCCGGCCAAGCTGATAACCAAAATCCTCAATCACAACCCCTTGCAGGTCTTTGACGGTGACCACGACCAATTGGTGCCCCGAGGTTTGCTCAAGACGTCGAGACGCGGCATTAATTAGTCTTTGGTCCCCCGCACTAATCAGGCCGGCCTCATCGACGACGCGCCCGGTTAGTTTTGGAAAAACCAAGTCAGCTGAGTGCGCCGGCAGACTCAGCCCTAAAAGGAGAACCGCTAAGATAAATCCCTTCACTAAAACGCAACCGCAGGCGCCTGATCGGCAGCCGCAGCGACTGCTTCGTAATAGTCTTCTCGAATGGTGAGCTCAGGATAGAGCCAGCCATGCCAAAGTTTACCGGGGTAGGTGCGTAGCTCCGTGTTGTACCCAGCAATGCTGTTGATGTAGTCGCGCCGCGCAATACTGATGCGGTTTTCCGTGCCTTCTAGTTGAGACTGCAGGGCCAGGAAGTTTTGATTTGATTTGAGGTCGGGGTACTTTTCAACCACAACCATTAACCGGCTGAGCGCGCCGGATAATTTGCTTTGCGCTTGTTCAAATTGCTGCAATCGCGCTGGGTCGTCAATCAGGCTCGGGTCGACCTGCATGCTACCGACCTTGGCTCGGGCTTCGGTTACGGCAAGCAGGGTATCGCGTTCTTGGGCAGCGTACCCTTTCACTGTTGCCACCAGATTCGGGATTAAGTCCGCTCGGCGCTGGTATTGATTCTGCACTTGGGACCAGGTGGCCTTCACACCTTCATCGAGGGTTGGCAAGTTATTCACACCGCAGCTGCTGAGCAGCAGCAGTGAGCCAACCATTAAAAATTGAGGAATTAAAGATTGAGGGGGTAAAGATAGTCTCATAGTGCATTCCTATTCTTTCAAAAGGAGTAATTATAAGACGCGCTTTGCACGCGGCCTAAAGGTACACTGTAGACCAAAAAGCCGGTTATTACCGGCTTTTATCGTTTCTCTTTTGCACCGCCGATTGAAAACAAGCGCTCGAACTAGCTGCTCAGGTCAGCGACCAAGGCCGCTTTCGAGATCTCAGACAACACAACCGGCTCAGATGGATAGGCCACATGCTCTACCCCAAAGACGATCTCCGCACCCGCCTTGGCCGCGGCCCGATCTGCATCGGTTAGCTCGTAGCGCATAAAGTGCACGGCTGCCGTTTTATCTTCTTTGCTGCGGTCCATGTCCTCATCGGCAATCGGCCATATTTTTTGACCGTCGCCAACCTGAACCCAGATCTTATCTTCTATCCCGACCAAATCAGCCAGCCGACGCCGACGCTCGTCAATATCGCCGTACTGAATGAGTAACGTGCACTTCCAGTTCTTGCCTTCCGGAATCAGCGGGTTATACGCGTCCAACTCCTCTTGAATACCCGCGGCTTCGAAAATCTTCTCAATTCGAAGCATTTCCTGAATCTGGTATTTTATGGTGGTTTGATCTTCAAAGATCAGCTGGACGTGCTGACCGATCAATACCCTACGATTTTTTTTGTGGGCTAGTACCGCTTCCCTAAAACTCGCCCGATGTACCGAGTAGTCCTCAAGGGACCACAAATCTGCTCGACTTAACATACAACTCCTCCATAAAAAACGCGCCCTTAAGGGCGCGTTATCAACAACCCAACTTCGGACTAATTTAAGCGTCTAGGCTGTCCAGCGCCTTTTGAAATCGATTGGCGTGGCTACGTTCAGCCTTTGCCAACGTTTCGAACCAATCTGCGATTTCGTCGAACCCTTCATCCCGAGCAGTTGACGCCATACCTGGGTACATATCGGTGTACTCATGGGTTTCGCCAGCCACAGAGGCCTTCAAGTTGTCAGACGTGCTGCCAATTGGCATACCGGTTGCGGGATCGCCTGTCTCTTCTAAATACTCTAAGTGACCGTGGGCATGGCCCGTTTCACCTTCCGCTGTGGAGCGAAATACCGAAGCAACATCGTTGTACCCTTCAACGTCCGCTTTTGATGCGAAGTACAGGTACCGACGATTGGCTTGGGATTCACCCGCAAATGCGTCTTTCAAGTTTTGTTCCGTCTTGGAGTCTTTCAACGCCATATTTCTTCTCCTAGGTTTTAGTGGTCGAACTATAAATCGGACATCCGCCGAACGTCCAATGAATGTTTTAGCTTATCTTGATTGAAATTTTCAATCGATTATACGTTTGCGAGCCTGAAAGCCCTCAAAAACCCGCCGCCAGATTGGACCCGGCAATCCATCCCCAATCCGTTGGTCATTTACCTCACCCACGGGCGCCAATTCCAAACCGGTAGAACTCAACCATACTTCTGAGGCCGAGCACAATTGAATCTCGTCGAAGTCCTCTTCTCGAAGCGACAAGCCAGTTTCGGCCGAGACTCGAATCATCTCGTCTCGCGTAATCCCGTGCAGAAGCCAACGGCTTTTGGGCGGCGTTACAATCTCGCCATTAACGACTATAAATACGTTAGAAGCTGTGCCTTCGGTCACTTTATCGCCCCGAATCATAATCGCATCATCATACCCATTTACCAGCGCCTGATTTTTGATCATGCCATTGGCAATCAAGCTCGTAACCTTGATGTCCGCCCTATGCCAACGAATATCCTCGGCCGTGACAACTCTTAACGGCTGAATTTCCGACGCTGTTTTTGGCTGAAAGGCCGTGACCGTCAGCAAAACCGTTGGCGGCGCATCTGGGTATACATGGGATCGCTCAATTGCTGTGCCCCTTGTGACCTGAACATAAATCAGCGCCTGCGCCTCGCCCGACTTTTCTACCGCGTCATCTAACAAGGTTGACCAAGCCTCCGCCGACATGACCGGCGCCAAACCAATTTCAGCCTGTGACCGGGCCAATCGCGCCAGATGCTGGGCTTTGGTAAAAATCCTGCCGTCATAGACCGGCATGACCTCATAGACGCCGTCGCCAAACATAAAACCTCGGTCAAAAACCGAAACCTTGGCTTCGCTCGGCGGCATCCACTGCCCGTTCAAATATGCTATTGCCACGTCCGTCCTGCTCCTTGCACAAATTTTTCCAGATCAAAACCTCAAACGTTTTGACCTATGCTTGCGATTACCGCCCAATAAACACCGGTTCACGTTTTGCGACAAAGGCTTTGGTCGCTTCTTTGTGATCGGTTGTCTGACCGCAATGCACATGATGGGTTGCTTCTAGGTCCATGCAATCATCAACATCACCTGCCAAAGCGCGATTCAAGTTTTCTTTCATGTAGCGGTATGCAACGGTTGGGCCTGCGGCCAACCGATTCGCGATTTCTATTGTTTTTGTCATTAAACCTTCCGGCTCGACAACCCAATTCGTGAGCCCAAGCCGGAGGGCTTCCGCAGCATCAACCCGGTCAGACAAATAATACAACTCCCGCGCCTTGGCGGTGCCCAAAAGCTGCGTCATGAAATAGGTCCCGCCATAGTCGCCGGAGAAACCAACTCGTGCAAACGCAGTGGTCATAATCGCGCTCGAGGCCATAACCCGGAGATCGCACGCCAATGCAAAACTTAAGCCCGCGCCGGCAGCAGCACCCGGTAAGGCCGCAATGGTCGGCTTGGGCATTTTGAACAATTTACCCGCCGTTGCCCGCTGCATTACCCGCTGCGCATGAATCGCGCCATCAATCGTGTTGTCGCCAACAGTCCCATCGCCAGACGCTGCCATACCCTTCACATCACCGCCCGCACAAAATCCTTTTCCGGCACCGGTCAGGACGATGCATTTAATCGCAGGATCTAGCTCCCAAGCGGCTAAGGTGTGCGCCAAAGCCGCATTCATCTCACCGGACATTGCATTACGTGCGTCCGGTCGATTTAAGGTGATCACACCGACCCCATCAATATTTTCTGCCAGCAGATCATTCGTACCTGTCTCGATTGTTGTCATCGACGCGCTCCTAAGTATTTTCTTCAGAAGTCTATCATGGCCTTTTGTTGACTCACGCTAAATTTGATCCGGTAAACCACTGACAAATTGCTGGCGTTGCGATAGTTTTACAGTTCACTTTTGCTGACTCGCACGCACCATGAATAGATTACTCATCGCAAACCGCGGGGAAATTGCCGTACGCATCATCACAACCGCCCAAGACCTCGGCATCGCCTGCATAAGCGTTTATCCGGAAGACGATGGCCTGGCCCAACATGTGCACCTTGCCAATGATCATTATTGCCTTCCCGGCGCGGGCGCAGCCGCCTATTTGGATATCGATGCCATCATTGCAGCAGCTGTTGCAACCGACGCCGATGCCATACACCCCGGGTACGGATTCCTGAGTGAGCGCCATGATTTCGCCGCGGCTTGCGATGCCGCTGGCATCACCTTTGTCGGCCCCACCGCGGAACAACTCGAGCAATTTGGTAATAAGGCAGGGGCTCGGGCCCTGGCTAAGGCGCATGAGGTGCCGCTCATTTCGGGCACTAATGGCGACACCACCTTGGCAGAAGCCGCAGATTTTCGAAAAATCCTTTTAGGTGAGCCCATGCTCATCAAGGCCGTACACGGCGGCGGTGGCCGCGGCATGCGGCAGGTACATGCAGCGGATGATCTTGAAAAACTTTTTGAGCGCTGCCAATCCGAAGCGGCGTTAGCCTTTGGACAAAGCGCCGTGTACGTTGAGCAATACCTGCCCGACGTTCGGCATATTGAAGTTCAAATCCTCGGTGATGGCCAAGGAGGCGTGGTCCACCTTTGGGAGCGGGACTGCTCGGTGCAACGTCAAAACCAAAAACTCATAGAAATAGCCCCCAGCCCGGCCATTCTCGCCAGCACGCGAGATGCTTTATTACGGGACGCGCTTACCATGGCCCAATCCGCAAACTATCGCGGCCTGGGCACCTTCGAATTCTTAGTGGATGCTAATAAACCCGAGCGCTATTTCTTTATTGAGGCCAATGCCAGACTGCAGGTTGAGCACACCGTAACAGAATGCATCACAGGACTTGATTTGGTGGCCCTGCAATTAAAGGTTGCTGATGGTGCAAGCCTTGTCGATTTAAACCTGACTGAGGCCCCGCAGGCAGAAGGCTTTGCGATTCAATGCCGGGTGAATATGGAAACCTTATCCGAAAAGGGCTTTTTCAAACCGACCGGCGGGCAAATCACCCACTATGCACCACCCACAGGCTTCGGGGTTCGGGTTGACGGCTTTGCCTACCGAGGCTACCAAACCAGCACCCGTTATGATTCGCTGCTGGCCAAAGTCATCGTCCACAGTCGTAGCCCGGTGCTTGCCAGCGCGACGGCCAAGGCGCAGCGCGCACTCGCTGATTTCCAAATCGAAGGCTTTGATACCAACCTCACTTTTCTTCAAGACCTAATCGACCAACCGGAATTTGCAAGCAGCACGCTGCTGACGCAGTTTGTTGATACTCACCTTCCTGAAATTTCCGCACGGCTCAGCAAGGCCGCAGCCCTGAGCGATCAAAGAGCCCTGAGCGCAGAAACAGCCCTGAGCCAACAAACAGCCCTGAGCCAACAAACAGCCCTGAGCGATCAACCCAAACCGGGCGCAGGCGCCGCTGTCGATGCCCGTGATCCGCTTGCCGTCCTAAACCATCGCACAATTGAAAACACTGCCGCGCCCGAACCGGCTGCAAGCGGGCCTTCGGGCAGCCTCGCCATCGGCGCGCCACTACAAGGCACCGTGGTTGAAATTAACGTCACACCGAATCAGGAGGTCTATGCTGGGCAACCCTTGTTGGTGATGGATGCCATGAAGATGGAGCACGTTGTCAGCGCCCCCGAAAGCGGGGTTGTCGTTCAAATCGCCGTCACAGCGGGTGACGCCGTGTTTGAGGACCATGCTCTTTTGCATATTATGCCGGGCGCGGTGACTGTTTCGGATGCAACCACCGATACACAAGTTGATCTTGACCATATTCGTCCAGATTTGGCTGAAGCCAACCTCAGGCATCAGTATGGCTTCGATGAAAACCGGCCGGCGGCGGTCGCCAAGCGCAGAAAAACGCTACATCGAACCGCTCGAGAAAATGTCAACGACCTGTGCGACCCTGAATCGTTCATCGAATATGGCTCGCTGGCCATCGCAGCTCAGCGCCGCCGCCGATCTGTGCAAGACCTTATGGAAAACACACCCGGTGACGGGATGGTCTGCGGCATTGGCAGCGTCAATGGCGACCTTTTCCCCGATGAGAACACCCAATGCGTTGTCATGTCCTACGACTACATGGTGCTCGCCG
>Ga0233426_10003090_pt1 | contig 13375 bp, 14 predicted proteins | sample SI_118_April2016_6_FD_179875 | JGI IMG/M metagenome (GOLD analysis project Ga0233426, IMG submission 179875) | Seawater microbial communities from Saanich Inlet, British Columbia, Canada - SI_118_April2016_10_MG | ecosystem: Environmental > Aquatic > Marine > Inlet | place: Canada: British... | reverse complement strand
AATGACGCCAGTCCATTTCCAACATATTATAATCAAGGCTTTCGTTTAATTCTTTACCTACATATGTGAAGTGATTATTTTCCGTACCATTCACGATATTATTGTATCCTTTGTGCTGCAAGCCAAAAGGATATAAGTTTATGCGTTTTTTTTAATAATAGCCCATTTTTTAGCGCTTATACTTCCAAAAACAGATTTTTTTTAAGAACGTCCTCACTTCATAACCACGGTAAATATACAAATTTTCTAATATTTGCCTCGCTCCATAAATCCAGTTTTATCGTTCCTCAAAAGTCTCTGTATTTCTTCCGCTTCCTTTTCCTCGATATTCTACATAAAACGGGTTATTATATGGTAGATTTGTTGATATTTAAGTATTATGATTTCACTTGGACAAACGTTAAAAAAGGTAAGAGAAGCTAAAGGGTTATCTCAAAAAGAAGTAGCAGGACTTATTGATATGGCACAAGCTCAATATTCTCGTATTGAAAGTGGTAAAACAGATCCTTCTTTTTCTGTAGTTGATAAAATTGCTAATGCGTTGGGATTTTCGCTTTCTGAACTATTTAAAGCTGATGATATTTTTACAGACGTAAATACTTATGATAAAACTCTAATGGAGAAGTTACGATTTCTTGATTCTCTTGACGATGCTGAAAAAAAATCTATCTATACTTTAATTGATTCGCTTATTTCTAAAAAGAAACTTAAAGATAATCTTACAAGTCTTATTGCTTCTTAAGCATAAAAAAACCACAAACATATTTTACAACGTTTGTGGCTTTTTATTTATATCTCACGGACTACAAGTCCGCGCTATCGGGTTAATTTTAGATTACCATCCATTATTGTCGTTATTAACAATAAGAGTAGATACTTTAATATCATTAATCTTTGTAATAATAACTAATTTATCTTTTAAAGTTTGATTATTTATAGGTTTTGTGCTAATTAATTTTCTAATATCAGAATCTGATTTATTTAATTTTACTGCTCGTTTATTATCTTCATAAATATTTACAAAAGATAATTGATATTTCATATTTGACTCTATTACATAATAAAAATTAGCACTTACAACTTCTCCTTCTGATAGTTGTAATAAATAATATTCTGTATTTATTTTTTGTTCTTCATTTGACTTTAATAATGCTTTTCTCAAATCAATGAAATTATTAAAAGTAATTTTTTTTGAAGTTTCTATTAAATTTTCTTTTTCATAATCCAGCAAATTATTTTCATTAGTAACAGTTTTTAAAAAAGATTCTTGCCAGTTGCTATAATTTAATTTTAAGTTCTCCATCTTTTTGACCTGATTATTACAACTTAAAATAGTTGTAATAACTAAAATAGTTAAAGTTTGTCTCATTACTGTTTAATTTTTCTTAAAGGAAGCCCTCTTTCCTTTCTTAATTTATTTTCTCTTTTTCGTGTATTTAACTCGCTATTACTTAATATCTTTCCTTTACCTTTTGGGGCGTCAGGATCTCTAACACCAGATGAACCTCCTTGAATTTTTCCTTCAACCCTATCTTTTGCATGAATTAATTCATGACCCAAACCAATTTCTGTGGGTCTATCTCTACTTCCATTTACATCAAGACCACCTGTTTTTTTATCGGGATTAAATTTAACTGTCACATTTTTAACACCAGTTCCTGATTTACCATCTTTTTGAATCATTGCTTCTTTAACTGTCCCTCCTTGAGTTTCATTACCTTGGTCTGTTTTTTCGATTGTTACAGTATTCTCATTGTATATTAAGTCTGACACTAAATCACCTCCAACATCACAACCTTCATTACAAGAGGTTTCCGATATTGATACCTTTCCATTTTTATCTATTGCTAAAGTATCGTCAGTTAAAGATTGAAGATTAGCTAAAGCTTTTGTTTGAAATTCTTTATCGCCTTTAATTATAATATCTTCAGGAGCCATTCCATCTGGGTCAGTAAAGCGTAATGGATTATTAAATGCATAATTATATGGAGAATGTCTTCTCATTTGTTCTGCTAACGGGTCAAGGTTCATCCATCTTCCTAAAGCTGGGTCATAATTTCTTGCCTGTATATCGTACCAATCGAGTCCAAGTTCTTCATTGTATTCTTTTCCTCCGAATTTCCAACGTTGCGCCACGCTATTTCCATTCGAAGAAATTACGTTATAATACTCTTTATGTTTCAAGCCAAAAGGATAGACGTTTATGTGTTTTTTTTAACTACGGGTCAGTTTCTTGGGCATTTCTACTCAAAAATTTTATAAGAACGTCCTTTCTGCATCATCATTCAGTCCATAAATATACATTAATTTGATAAAGCCCTCGCAAGTAAAAGCCAGTATTTTCGTGCCTCAAAAACCTCTGTCTTTCACTTGCTCCCACGTCCTCGGTATGTTACATAAAACGGGTTATAATACATTCCCTAAAAGCCCAACGCTTCGCCACCTGTAGTTATAACCAGTTTTATGTAAAATACTCCCATTCGCCACACTTCCAACGCTCACAACGGAACTCGGATTGAAGTTTTTAGATTTTATTTGATAAGATTATGAAGACTGAACGCGCTACGCTTGTCGCATTTTAAAAGCTTACGGAACTCATCCGCATCAGCCAACAGCTTCCGCAACCTTTTAAAACGTTTTTCCGTTCGAGTGGGAACAACGTTTTAAAAAGACGAAGATTTAGGCGGTGGATTTTTCGAGCGTTGGCAATCTTCGGCTTTTTAAAATGATAGAGGTTTTGCGACGATTGAGCAAAATAATTAACGTTCGTAGTGCGCTGGCAGTAGCGTGGGCAAAAAGCGCAGAGGCTGAGCGGATATTTTACATAATAGCAGTTATAACGACGCCCGCAACAATAACAACACGCCGAAGGCAACCAAAAGGGATGCTCTTATAACTTCTATTATGTAACATAGCTTGGGATGGTTTTTATGGCGGATTTTTTGTTTCGAGCATTGGCACAGCTCTTTACTTTTTTAAGATTACAACTTCCTTTAAACAACTAAATTTTCTTAAAAAAGTAATGTGCTGTATTTGCGTTGGCTACAAAAAATATGACATAAAAACCATAGAAGTGGTGGCGAGCGGAACAAGATAAAAGACAGAGGTTTGTTGCCTTTTTTGGCAATAATCTGGCTTTTATCTTGTGTGGGATTTTGCGTTGTGATTGGTTTTTAATATGCGAGCTTGTGAGGAACGAACAAGCGAAGCTTTTTAACTTATCGGATGGAAGTTATTTACTATTTCGTGTAAGTTTTCTAAATCGTCTTGTAAATATCTCTCTGTTGAACTTATGTAACGATGTCCTGCTAAATATTGAACCTTTCTTAAATTATATTGACCTAACCAATTTGTAATTACACTTGCTCTTATTTGATTAATATTTTCAGTTTTATGATTTATTTTCTTTAGCTTTTTAATAATGGTATTTGTAATTGTAAACCTCTTGCCATCGTAAGGAAACAGGAAGTCCGTATGTGTTGCTCGTTCCATTAATTTTGGACGCACTTCGTTTATATATTCCATTAACTCCATCATTTGCCAAGGTTTTAACTCTAATTCTCTTGCACTACTTTTGGCTCTGCTCGGTACATATATTTTACCTTTATTGAGCTGTAAACCTTCCGTTCGTAATTTCTTTAAGTCTTGTGTATCTAATCCTTGATAAACCATAAAACCAACTATTATTTTATCTCGTTTTGCAGTATAGATATGATATTCTTCTTGCTTGTGTGTAGTTTCAAAACTGTAATATAAATCCTCTAATTCATCAGATTCAAGTAAGTTATAATTGATGTGTCTTTTTATTCCTTTTATCGTTGTACTTTCAATAGGATTTTCACTTTTAAAGTTTTCTTCTACCAAGTAATTTAAATATACTTTTACTCTTCCTAATCTATGATTTACAGTCTTTTTAGTAGTGTTCTTTCTCTGTAGATACCTAATGTATTTTAAGCAATCTTTATAATCAATTTCGATAGCTGTAGTATGATTTCTATTGCACCATTTTATAAATGACTGTACTTGTTCTACATAGCTTTTTATGGTAGTTTCCGTATAACCTTGCTTTTGTAAATATGCTTTATAATCAATCATTTTCAACGATTTTAAATAAGTGTGTATAGATTTGTGTGCTTTCTAAACTGCTGTGACCTAAAAAGGCTTTTATGCTTTCTAACGGTACTTCTTTTTGCAGTAAATGGGTGGCGATTGAGTGGCGTAATGTGTGTAGTGTAATTTGCTTTTTTTCGATGTTTTTATTTTCTGTGGCCATAACTATGGCTTTTAATCGATTGGCGAACGACATTCCATTTAAGCGCTTTCCTTGTTGGCTTATAAACAAAGCTTCGCTTTCTTTAAAGTTGGTAAAGTCTGGACGTGATTCAAAAATATAATCTTCTAATACTCGCAAGTTGTAAGCGTTCATTGGTACGAACCTTTCTTTATAGTTTTTACCTTTTCTAACAAAGATTCTTTCTTTATCAAAAAGCACATCTTTCACATCCAAGTGTACTGCTTCATTTCTACGTAATCCACAACTATAAATAATACTTAATATGGCTTTATCTCTCAATCTAAACCGCTTTTCGTTATGACTGTAACTTGTTGCTTGGAACAGTTCTTTAATTTCTGATTGTGTAAGTATATTTAGCTTTTCTTCAGTTGGATTAGTTTCATATTTTAAATGAATATGGATGCCTTTATGATTGTGATTTAGTAAATATTCTTTGAACTTTTTTAAAGCTTGTTGATGCTTATTTAAATAGCTTTTACTTAAACTTCCGTTTCTTCTTTCGTTGTTACGTTCTTGCAGATAATTGTAATATTCTTTTGTCGTTTTTGATGTAATATGATTGATATTTATAATCTGTTTTTGTTCTAAAAAATAGAAGAACTCTTGTAAATGATTGGGTAAATTATAGACTGTACTTTCTGCATAACCGAGTATATCTAACCATTGTTTATAACTCTGTACCAATACTTTATAATGCTCACTTTGTAATTTTAGATGTTTCATTTTAGACAGTTTTTTATATGGGTATACCTTTTTAGTGGTTTACCTATTTTGATTAGTAATGTTTTAAAAATGTGTAGTTTAAGTGAGTCATTTTGTTAGTGGCTCATTGGTGGCTTACTGGCTCACTTCCATTATGGTTATACAGTTCTCTAAAGCATTATTTATTTGCTCTTGTAATTCTGTATATTCTTCATAGCTTACAATTTCATAGATATACCCTTTATACTTGTTATTGGTAGTTTTCTTGATGTAATTATCTTCAATAAGTTGAGTATGGTATCTTCGTAATGTTGTTCCTTTTATGCGTAGATTTCGTCTTACTTCTGCATTTGTAAACGTAGTTTGTTTATTGATCTTTAAATACGTTTTAAGGCTTTCTAAATAGTTTCTACACGCTCCACTTATCATATCGCTTTTACGCAGTAAAACTTCTTGTAAAAGTTGGTTAGCTTCTCGTATATCTTCGATTGCAGTTTCTATATATTCTTCGCCTGTAGTTTCATCGTATTTATGTTCTCTTTGGTATTGCTTGTAAAAGGTAACTGCTTCTATAAATTGTAAATAGTGGCTGTTGGTTCTTCTAGGTTTAAATACAGATTGTGGTAATTGTAGATGTTCTGCAAAAGGATTTACTATTCGTATCTTTTTAAGTAGGTGTTGTACATTTTGTAATTGTCTTTTAGATTTGATTTCTGTATCTATATTTACATTTCCTGCGGATAGCTTACGTTGATATTGCATTATTTTCTCGTCCTGTTCGTGGCTTTCATCGATATATAATAAAAAGGAACGATTGCTATTATCTTCGTACATACTTTCTTTTGTGGTACAACCTGCAACACATACAGGACCTTCAACCGTTAATTTTATAGTTTTTGTATTTCCACTTCTATCTTTATGGCTTACTCGTTTTGTAATACTTCTTTTTGATTGTAATTCTCTCAATGGATAAAGTGCATTTTCTGCTCCGTCCATATCTTCGATTAGTATTAATTTGTGTTGTAATTCTGTACGATTGAAGTAGTAAAAAGCATTCTCACTTAATACTGTCATATCAACAATATCGTGTTCCGGTATCAGTTCTGCAACTTTACTTTGTAAATGTGTTTTTCCTGTTCCAGAACTTCCCAAGCTGATGCAATGCAAAGGATTTGCACTTTTACGACTTGTAAATATCAAGTACATTAAAAGTCTGTTTGTTTCTTCTCCGATAACTCCGCTATTGCCGATTAAGTCATTTGTAAGTTGTAATACATTGGGTTTCTTTAATAGTTTGATTGCTTCGGTTTCTTCCTGTTTTGTGAGTTCTCTAATGGTAAATTCGTTTGCATCTTCTTGGTCGAGTTGCGATAGGCGATAGGTTTCTAATTCGTTAGTTAATTCTTGTAATGTTCTTCTAACAATTGATGTTCCTATTTCTATGCGTTCCGCTACTTTTCGAACTAATTTCTCAACTTGGTTATCGTTGTATAAATCAATATTGTGGCGTAGTTTGATTTCTGATTTTACTTTTTTAATACTCAATGTTACTCGTAAACTATCCAAGTGATTGAGTTTAATACCGCCTAAAACACTTATTTTTAAATGATTTGTTGTGTATTCGTAGTTGTTTGGGTTAACTGTGTTTAATATATTTTTATCCATAATGCAGATAATTCTATTATTTGTATTGTTTACTCTGCAATATTAGATATTACTATTCAATAAACAAAGACAATACTATTTTTATTTGACTATATTTGCCAAATAAGTATAGTTTACTACTATTTAAAGACATTAAGACGACTATTCTATGAGTTTAGGACAGAAGATTACCAAGATTAGGAAAGAGAAAAAGTTATCTCAAGTAGATGTAGCTTCGTATGTAGGTGTTTCTCGTGATGCTATTTCTAAATATGAGCGTGACGATATTATTCCATCTGTTGAGAACGCCTATAAAATAGCAAAGGTTTTAGGTGTTTCTCTTGATTATTTGATGTCAGAAGATGATAATTTAGAGGTCGTAGATATTGATATGTTGAACCGTATGAAAGAGATTCAAAGACTTTCAGAAGATGATAAATCTACGGTCATTAAAATTATCGATGCCTTTATTAGAGATACTAAAACTAAAAAAGCTTACGCATAAATTATTTCAATGGAAGAATTTAAAGTACTCATACCTAAAGAAAATTATCAAATAATCAATTTCGAAAAAGAAGATTTACCAGCTATTGGCACCATCAATATTAGTTTAAAAAATTTTGAACCTAAAGAGATTTTCTCTTGGCATTGTTCTTTGATACTAGATTTTGAAGATTTTATGGAAAACGGTATGCCAACAAAAGAACAAGTATTAATTGCTGATAGATTTGAAGATATTTTAGACAACAAAATAAAAGGCACAAACAAAGAAAAGCCAAATGCTCTTTTTTTAGGTAGAGTAACTTGGAATAAAACAAGGCAACTTCTATGGCGTGTTTATGACCCAGATTTAGTTAATCAATTTCTAAAGGATACAATTGAGGATAAAAAATATCCTTTAAATTTTGATTATAATATTAGTGTTGATGAAGAGTGGTCGTATGCTAAATGGTATTTAGAAAACAGTTAGAAAAGCAAAAGAGCTACTCATTTGAGCAGCTCTTTTATTTTAGAGACTGTAAATTAAACTCTGTCCTTTTTTTTATTCTTGGGGTTTTAATTGTTCTAACCAAACATTTGATTTCCCTTCGTAATGGTCCCTCAATCTATCTTCTACGTGATTAGCTTCCCATACAGCGGCTCTTTCTAAACCAATAACTTTATCTTTCGTAGTTTTTGTTATATCTCCTGTATTCGGATTGTAAAGTTCAAATCTGTCAGGATTAAGATTATCTTGGATAAATTTCATCGGTAATACTTCAAACTCTTTTCGTATTGGTAATTTGCCTACTTTCAACCATCTTCCTTGTGATATTACATCTCGATAAACTGATAAAAAGAATAAGACAGGACATTCTAATAAAACATCTAAATTAGTCAACCGCTTCGTTGTTTTTAAATTAAAAAAAACTAATCCATCATTTAATATTTGAGCATAACAATAGTTCCCTTTTTTCAAATCAATTTCAACTACTGCGCCAATTGTTCGTCTTTGCTTTTTCATTTAATCTTTAAATTCTTTATTCGCAGCATCTATATATTGTTGCTTCTTCTTATTCTTGTCGCTTACACCTTCTATTTTATTTCCAGAAGTTCCACCTTTTGATTGTGCTCCACCATTTTTTTGAATATTTTGATGTTCACGACCTCTAATAGCATCTTTATTCGCTGAAGACTTATCTAAAGTGGCTGGTCCGTGAGTATCGTTCATATGGTGGTTTTTATCCCTCTTTTCTATATTCTTTGTAGGTGTATCTGTTCCGCTAGTTCGTCCTGAATAATCTCCATTTTTTGATGGGTCTTTTGCTTTTTTAGTATAGGTCTGATAAGTTTTTTCTGCTTTCTTGGTCGTATTCTTGACATCAACAGCAAGCTCAACTCCCTTTTTAATTTTTTTAGCAAAAGGTATTACTCCTAACACTGCACTTCCATAGTTCCCTTTAGAAATATCCAAAGCCTCTCCAACTCCAGGAAGCTCATCTGCTACCATTTCTAAAATAGGGTCATCACGTACAGCTTTTGCGTACGCAGTAACTATACCATCTCCATTCTTCAAGTTTGTACCAAATCTCTTAATAGTATTTAGCATATTACCTAATCCTGCTATTTGTATTCCTCCTGGTGGACCACAGCAACCACTACTATAAGGCGCCATTCCATCAGGGTCAATAAATTTTATAGGATTATCAAACGCGAAGTTATAAGGACTAAATCTTCTCATTTGGTCAGCTAATGGGTCAATAACTACCCATCTACCAATCGCTGGGTCGTAATGTCGCATATCAAAATCATACATATTATAACCTAGCTCTTCTTCGTGTTCCTTTCCATTGTACTTGAACTTCTGCGCCACGCTATTTCCATTCGAAGAAATTACGTTATAATACTCTTTATGTTTCAAGCCAAAGGGATAGTAGTTTATGCGTTTTTTTTAATCGGACACCCATTTTCAAGACGGTTATCTCCAAAAATTTATTTAAAAGAACGTTTTTTATCAGCTACCAATATACGGATTGGTATTTATTCCGCACCAATAAAATCCAGTTTTTTGCCTAGAAAAACCCTCTGTATTTTATTGGTTTCCTTTGCCACGATATGTTACATAAAACTGGTTATAATACATTCCCTAAAAGCCCAACGCTTCGCCACCTGTAGTTATAACCAGTTTTATGTAAAATACTCCCTTTCGCTTTTCTGCCGACGCTTTTTTGAGCAAGTTTATGAAGAACAAGTCATTTTAAAAGCTGATGCAACTCCACCACATTTTCAGCCTCTGTTACATCAACTTTTAAAACGTTTTATTGTTAGTGGAAAAAGAGGTTGCCGAAGCGTGGATTTTCCACTAATAATAAAATGATAGAGGTTTTGCGACGATTGAGCAAAATAGTTAACGCTTCGTAGTGCGCTGGCAGTAGCGTGGGTAAAAAGCGGTGGACGAGCGGATATTTTACATAATTTACATTATAACGACAGTTTTTTATCCATCAAAATAACTTGACTAAAAACTGTGCGAAGCGGACTTATAATGCCAATTATGTAAACATAGCTTTGGGTAAGTTTTTATGCATAGATTTTTTCGTTGGCGTAGCTCTTTGCATTTTTCTTGCAATGTGCTACAAGTGCGTAGGCGCATAAAAACTTACATTGCATTGGCGAGCGGAACAAAACAAAAAACAGAGGATTTTGAGGTACGATAAAACTGGGTTTTGTTTTGTGGGGATTTATTCAGCTTATTGGATGGAAGTTGTTGACGATTTCGTGTAGGTTTTCTAAATCATCTTGTAAATATCTTTCGGTTGAACTGATGTAACGATGTCCAGCTAAATATTGAACTTTTCTTAAATTATATTGTCCTAACCAATTTGTAATTACTGATGCTCTAACTTGCTTTATATTTTCCGCTTTTTGGTTGTATTTCTTTAGCTTTTTAAAGATTTGATAGACGATTGCATTAAACCTTGCATTCGTATTAAATAGCTGTTCGCTGTGGTTTCCAATCTTGTTTTGGATTGTTGGCCGAACTTCGTTCGCATATTCCATAAACTCCATTATTTGCCAAGGTTTTAACTCCAATAATCGTGCATTGCTTCGTTTCGTACTCGGCACATAGATTTTACCTTTTGATAGCTGTAAATGTTCGATTTTAAGATTGCCCAAGTCTGTTGTATTTAAGCCTTGATAGACAACTAATCCTATAATTACTTTGGCTCTTTTTAAAGTGTATTTGTGATATTCTTCTTGGTATTTATCGGTTTCAAAACTATAATATAAATCCTCTAATTCCTCGGCTTCCAGTAAATCATAATTGATAGTTCTTTTTGCTCCTTTTACGATTGTATTTTCTATTGGATTATCACTTCTATAAGCTTCGTCAATCAAGTAATTAAAGTAAATTTTTATAGTTCTTAATCTGTGGTTGATTGTCTTTTTACTATTGCCTTTTCGAGTTAGATATTTTATAAATTTCAATGTAGTTTTATAATCGATTTCTGTTGGTGTAGTATGATTACGTTTGCACCATTTTTTAAAGAGTTCTATTTGTTTTTCGTTTCCTGCGATAGTGGTTTCGCTATAATCTTGTTCCCTTAAATATGTGCTGTAATCATTCATTTTCAATGGTTTTTAATAAATGCGTATAGATTTGAGTTGATTCCAAAGAACTATGGCCTAAAAAGGTTTTGATGCTTTCTAATGGCACTTCTTTTTGTAATAAATGTGTTGCGATTGAGTGTCTTAAAATGTGTAATGTGATTCCTTTTTCTGCAATAGTTTTATTGTTAGTAGCTTGTATAATTGCTTTTAATCGGTTTGCAAAACTCATTCCTTGCATTCTCGTACCGTTCTTGTTTACAAACAATGCTTCGCTTAAATTGGATTGATAAAACTCTGGTCGAGCTTCGTAGATATAATCTTCCAGTATTTCAGCATTCTTTCGATTGATTGGAACAAAACGTTCTTTGTAATTTTTTCCTTTTCTAACAAACACTCTTTCTTTATCAAAAAATACATCGCTTAAATCCAAGTGTACTGCTTCATTTCTTCTTAAACCACAACTGTACAAAACGGTTAAAATGGCTTTGTCTCTTAACTTAAATCTACTTTCTGTATGACTGTATTCTGTTGCTTTAAACAGTTCTTTTATTTCTGATTGAGTAAGTATATTTAGTTTTTCTTCAGTTGGTTGTTTCTCTGATTTTAGATGTATGTTGATGCCTTTATGATTGTGGTTTTGTAAATATTCCTTGAACTTTTTTAAGGCTTGTTGGTGTTTGTTTAAATAGCTTTTGCTTAATGCTCCGCTTTGTCTTTCGTTGGCTCTCTCTTTTAGTTCGCTGTAATATTCTTTTATGATTTTAGTAGTAATTTGATTGATATTTTTAATGTTAGTTTGTTCTAAATAATAGAAGAACTCTTGCAAGTGATTTGGTAAATTATAGACTGTAGTTTCTGCATAACCGAGTATATCCAACCACTCTTTGTAATTGGTAACTAACAGTTTAAAACTCTCATTATATAGCTTTAATTTTTTCACTTCGGTATGTGTTTTTTAGGATTCTGTGAACTACTTATTTAAGTACTTGATTTTCAGATATGTTATTAGTCCATTTTGTTGATTGAACTATTATGAACCATTTGAACTTCTTAACCTATCGATAATGCTCTGTAATAGGTCTTTTATTTGCTTGTTGGTAGTTTCGTAATCATCATAGTTTACAATTTCATAGACATAACCTTTACGCTTGTTTCCTTTCGCTTTCTGTATGAGTTCTGCTAATTGAAGTTGCAACATATATCGCTTTTGGTTGCTTGGATTTACTCGTAAAGCTCTGCGGATTTCTGCGTTTGTAAATGTGGTTTGATTTTCCCTTTTCAAGTATGCTTTTAGGTTCTCAAAAAATTGTCTGCAAGCTCCATTTAGTAAATCACTTTTTCGCAATAAAACTTCCTGTATAAGTTCGTTAGCTTCTTCAATATCTTCAATATTAGTTTCTATAAATACTTCGCCTGTTTCTTCGTTTACGTGTTGCTCACGTTGATATTGTTTGTAAAATGTGATTGCTTCTATAAACTGTAAATAATGGCTATTGGTTCTTCTTGGTTTAAAAACAGATTGTGGCAACTCTAAATATTCTGCAAAAGGATTGATTACTTTTATGGGCTTTAAAACTCGTTGAACATCTTTTAATAATTCTCTTGATTTGTATTCCTGGTCTTCGTTTATTTTTCCTGCAGATATTAACCGTTGATAATTCATTATTCTAATATCTTGTTCTGTAGATTCATCTATATATAGTAAAAAACTTCTGTTAGAATTGTCTTCGTAAATGCTTTCTTGTGTAGTACAACCTGCAACAGATACAGGACCTTCAACTGTTAAATGAATGGTTTTTGTATTGCCTTTGGTGTCTTTATGAACAACGGTTTTTGTAATTCTTTTTTTAGATTGTAATTCTCTTAATGGATAGAGTACAGATTCTGCTCCGTCTAAATCTTCTATTAAAATAAGTTTGTGTTGTAATTCTGTTCTGTTGAAGTAGTAAAAAGCGTTTGCAGATAATACTGTAATTTCTATTTTATCTTCTTCTGGAATGAGTTCTGCAACTGATGCTTGTAAATGTGTTTTTCCAACTCCTGAACTTCCTAAAGAAATACAATGCAAAGGATTATTCGTTTTTCTACTTGTAAAAATTAGATACATTAAAAGTCTATTGGTTTGTTCTCCAATAACTCCAGACTTTCCTATAAGTTCGTTTGTTTTAGATAATAAATCTTTACGTTTTAGATACTTTATAGCTTCTCGTTCTTCTGTTGCAGATAATTCTTTCTTATATGGAGTCATTGACTCCTCATATTGTTGTATTAATAAAAAACGGTAATTTTCTAATTCTTTGGTTACTTCTTGTAATGTTCTTCTAACAACAGATGTTCCTATTTCTAAACGTTCTGCAACCTTTCTAACAAATTTTTCTACTTGATTATCGTTATATAAATCGAGTGTATGACGTAATATATTTTCTTGTTTTAGTTTTTGGATAGATAACGTAATTCGTAAACTTTCTAATTTATTGGTTTTAATTCCGCCTAAAATATGAAGTTCTAAATGTTTTGTTGTGTATTCGTAATTGTTGGAATTGGAAGTATCAAGCATAGTAAAACTATTTTATTCGATTTTCGATACTTCAAAAATACAATTATATTTCTATTATCGAATAATTATAATTTACTTTTTCACTA
>Ga0233426_10003086_pt1 | contig 13392 bp, 15 predicted proteins | sample SI_118_April2016_6_FD_179875 | JGI IMG/M metagenome (GOLD analysis project Ga0233426, IMG submission 179875) | Seawater microbial communities from Saanich Inlet, British Columbia, Canada - SI_118_April2016_10_MG | ecosystem: Environmental > Aquatic > Marine > Inlet | place: Canada: British... | reverse complement strand
AAAGCGGATTGGAAGTACACCCCTATTCCAATTATATTGAGTCTTTTAAACAGAAAAGTTCAGACCGAATTCTTCATATTTTAAATCCACAGGAAATAAAAGCATTAAAGGGATTACAGCATATCCCAGCAGCATATACAGATAGTTATAAGTGGTTCTTAATTGGTCTATGTATCGGTCAACGGGTCTCGGATTTATTAAAATTAACCCCAAGTAACCTTAGAAAAGCACCCACTGGACTGTATATAAATATACTGCAGCAGAAAACAAAAAAGGCAGTGACTGTTGGAGTGGCAGATCCTCTGGTTATTGAAATATTAGAGAATGAGTTTCCAAGAAAAATTTCACAAGTAGTGTTTAATAAACAGATCAAGGCACTTTGTAAAATGGCAGGAATTGAAGGATTGGTGTCTGGGTTTAAGAACAACCCAAAGACTCGTAGAAAAGAAATTATAAATGCTCCGAAATATGAGTTTGTAACCTCACATATTATGAGGCGCTCTTTTGCATCTAATTACTATGGGAAGATTGAAACGCCGCTGCTAATGAATATCACTGGACATTCTAAAGAGAGTACGTTTCTAACCTATATTGGGACGCATCAAAATAAAGATGCACTGGCTGATTTATTTATGCAGCAGGCAGGGGTAATTTGGTAATTCTACTTTTTTATTCCTAACTGAATTCCTTTTTCTATTAACCAGTTAATATCAGTCACTCTTTTAAACAACCAAATGCGATACTCTTTGAATATGATGGACTTAAAAATAATATATAATCTAGTTTTTAAAAATAGATACGTCTTAATGCGTTTGTGACGTCTTTTTGTTTTTTTCCTGGCGGTAAATTGATTATTAAAAACCCTCAAATAGGGAACTGTTTTTTTTGTTTTGTTGTATTCTAAACTCTCTACGGAATTAAAAACTTCATAACAAGCTGCTAAAAAACAATTCAAAGGATTGGTTAGATTGTTTAATGTATTCACCGCAGCCTTTGCACTCGTTTTTTTAGACAATAAAAAAACATCATAGGCATTTCTTAAGGGCATTGTTTTATAATAAAAACCACTGTCGTTTATTTGATTCGCAATGATGGATAAGGCAAGCTGATGTTCAAAACTTAATACATTAACATTATTTATTTTTTGAACCTTCTTATTAATAAGTTCATAATTAAACTCATGAGGAAATTTTTCAATAAACAATTCTTTATGAATTTCTACAGCAGCTATCCGAGTGTTTTTTATTAATCTTGGAGAGTGTCTGAAATTTGGAAATAAATAACTTTCATTTATTTTAGTTTTGTAGCCATTATTCATTAAAATCTCATTAGACTTTAAAAAATCTTCATTCGAAACTATAAAATCAATATCACCCACCATACGTTCGCCAACATCTTTATATAAGCCCTCTAAAAGATTTCCCGTACCTTTTAAAAAGACTGGTCTAACATTCTTCTCCAATAATATACTATTTAACTCTTGTGCTTGTTGAATGATTTGTGTATTCCGGTCTCTATTTAAGTTGGTTATGTGTTTCATATACTCAACCAAATCAGCGTGAAGGTATTTTAAAAAATCAGCTCTTTTAAAATTACAGTAGATCGCGGGAAAGACATAATGACTGGTACTCACTTTCACAACTGCTTCCCAATCTACATCGGTAGTTTTCAACATGAATTCTATTTCATCTCTATTTTTTTCTTCAAGAGAAATAGTCAAACATTTGGCAATAAAATAAAGCGTTTCTTTATAACTCATTAAGAAGTCTAAAAAATTTAAAGTTATTTAGTGGGATCTGGATCTCTGTCCATAAAGCCTTGCTTATCTATTTCTTTTAATTGTTGAATTGTAAATTGATCTCGCACAGACTTTGTTTTTGGAAAGATGTAATTAGACAAGGTTACAAATACTTTTACCCGTTCTGTTTTAGTGAGTTTTTCTTGGTTTATGAGCAAATCATCCAACACTTTTTCATAGAGCATTTCCATCTTTTCTTTGATGGAAGGCCCTTCTTTTTTTGCAGGTCCCCTTTTGGATTTTTTTCCTGCTTTCTTTGCTGAATTTGGATCGAATGGCATGTGTATTAAAATTAGATTCTAAGCCAAATGTAAAGAAAAAAAGTTTAGTTTTTTAGCAACCAACTACTAGACTGAATTTTATCACCCAATCCATCTACCAAAGTAATTCCCATTTGATCACAAATAGGTCTTTCTGGAATGGTATTGTTATTTTGATCACCTCCATTGGCAAAACTCAAATCATAGGTTGCACCAAAGTCTAGGGCAATTTTTTCAATGGTTTTACAAACCGTTCTGTCTTGATCTATAGACAACACACAATGATCTACAGATTTTATATTAGAAACAATAAAAACACGTTCTTGTTCTTGTTGAAATTCTTTAGAACCTTTTAATTCTCTTTGATGATCGTTATTTACAATCACAAATAATTCATCTGCCATTGCTTTCGCATTGTTAAAATACTCAATATGTCCTTTGTGTATTGGATTAAAATATCCTGACACAATTATTCCTTTTCTCTTACTCATCTTGTTTTCTTTTTTATCTACCGAAATCGTCTTGTACTCTAATGATATCGTCTTCATCTGAGGGATGGTTAGCATCGGTATGTTGCCAAATTTCTGCTATTACTGAAGTTTCATTTAAGCCAACTAAACGATGACGCTCACCTTGTTTTAAAATGATTTGATCTCCTTCGTTATAAACTTCCATCTCATTTTCTTCATCAGAATTACTTCTAATGATTCCTGCAGTGCCTTTGTATACTTGCCAAATTTCTGCACGTCTGTTATGGTATTGCCAAGACAAGCGAGCATTGGGTTTTACGATGAGTATTTTTGGGCTCAATTTTCCTCCAATTTTTAGAGTATTCACGTCTAAGCCTTCAAAGAATTTATTAGAAAAATCTTGTGCTTGTGTTTCATTAATCACCAAAAATCCACCCCAAGGTCTCTCAAAATCATGAGATACTACTGTGAATCCAAAAGATTCTATTTCTTTTTTTATTTCTTGAAACATAGTGTTTGTTTGTTTGTTGGGTGATTTTTATTAAAAATTTCTTTTTGGTAAATCTTTAAACCACCTCTCATAAAGCTTTGAAGTGGGCACTAAAATAACCCAAGCCGTCATGAAGATTAATTGTAAATCTAATAAAAAAGAATTATTTGATTGATACCACATTTCTAATTCCCCTTTATAAGGTGCTATGATACGTTTATAAAACTCATGTGGGTCTTCGTTAATAACGGCTGAAATAATTGACTCTTCGTCTCTGAAAATAATTGAGCCAATTCCAGTAAGACCAGGTTTTACATTGTATATTTTTGATTGTACCTCTTTATTATATGCCGTAAAAGTTTTTGTTACTAATGGCCTTGGACCGACTAAACTAATATCTCCCTTTAATATATTAATAATTTGTGGGAGTTCATTGATCTTTGTTTTTCTTAAAAAAGATCCAATTCTAGTAACTCTGGGATCATTTTGAAGCGTAATACTTCCTGTGCCTATATTCATAGAATTTTTAAGCATAGTTGCAAACTTCCATATTTGGAATCTTGAGTTATGAATTCCATAACGTTCCTGAAAATAAAAAACTTCTCCTTCTGCAGAAAATTTCAAAATAATGATAATAGGTATAAATACCGGTGTAAGAATAATTAGTGCAATAATACTAACAATAATATCTAATAAGCGTTTGAAAAATTTATACATAATTTACATTTTTTGATCTAAATGTTTACCTGTTTCAATGTGCATGAAATCTGGAACATATTTTTTAATTACACCTACAATATCTAACTTAGATGAATTAAGTTTATTAAATGCATTTTCAAAATCAGTTTCTACATCTTCAAAAGATATTTTAATTTCTGAAGTATTTATAAACCCTAAAGAATCATATATATTAATTTCATAATCTTCTTCCTCTGTATAGAATTCTTCGTATGTTTTTTCTCCTGAAGTGTCCGTTTTAAAAAAATAAACTGGATATTTTGATGGATACTTTTCAAAATCAAATTCTTTAGCTTCTTGTTCCGAAAGAACTAATTCTGGCTCAAAACCGTTCCCTTTTAGAAAGTCTAAAGCTATCTCTTTAAAATATATCTGATCTTTATGGAAATCTAATTTTGGAAAGAAAATATTTCCTGATTCCCCTAAAAAGGTGGCCAATAAACAAATTTGACCCGATTGTTCTGGAGTCACAAAAAAACGTTTAATATCTTCCGGACAAGAAAGCGGTTGTTTTTTGTTCAATCTATAGATAAAGCCATCTAGTAAACTTCCATTGGAGAATGCAACATTGGCAAATCGAGCAGTTGACACCCTAAAATTATTTTTCTTTGATAAAATTAATTTTTCCATTAAGCTTTTTGAAGCTCCCATGATATTTACTGGATTCGCAGCTTTATCTGTAGAAACACTGAAAAAATATTTTGGTGGATTTAATTCACATAAATTTAAAAGCTTGATTGCTCCAAAGACATTATTTTTAATTAAAGCTTCAACAGAAATTTTATCTTTTTCAGAACGAACGTGTTTATGGGCCGAAAAATTTGCAACTACATCCCAAGAATCAGTATCAAATACTTTATCAAATGTATCACTCAATAAATTTACAGGATAGGTAATATACTCAGGGTTATAATCTAAAAGATTAGAACTTCTTAAATCTCTTGTTAATTCAGTTAGGCCGTTTTCATTAGTATCAACAACTGTGATTTTTTTTGGTTGATATCTCAAAAACTCTTTTATGTAATTGGAGCCAATCGTTCCTGCTCCACCGATTACTAAAACTTTAAGTCCATTTGAGATAATATCTTTCAGAATTATTAAATCTTTATCAAAATGTATTCTTTTTTCTATCATTATTCTTTTTTTAAAAAATGTTTATAAAACCCAAAAACACCCCAAGATAAAGTATATAAAAAACTATTAAATATATTTAAATCTTGGGTTTCACGTAAAATTTTATAATGTAATGGAATTAATTTAAATTTATTATTAGTTATTTGATTTTTATGTTTTCTATATGTCGTCAAACAGAAATCAAAAAAATGTGCTTCAATTGCCTCTTTTTTGAGAATTTCAAGCCATAAAATATAATCTTGTTTTTTTCTATAATCTGGAAATTTATATTTGGAAAATAAAGTTTTATTAATAAGTACAGTGGAGGTGGGTATGTAATTGTTTTTTAAAAGAGACGTATAATTAACTTTATACTTAATTATAGACTGCCTTTTTAAAATAATTACACCTTTATCATTAGCTATACTTATATTGGTGAAACTAAATAATACATTTTTTTCTTGATGAAACTTAATATGGTTTTCTAATTTATGACTATCCCATATATCGTCACTGTCGCAAAAGGCTAAATAAATACCTTTTGAAAACTTAATCGAATTATTTCTAGCTAAAGCCGAACCTGAATTCTTATCCAATTTGTACAACTTAATTCTACTATCTAATAAAATATATTTTTTTATTATTTCAACTGTATCATCAATTGAGCAGTCATCAGTTATTAGTAGTTCCCAATTTTCATGAGTTTGAGAAATGATTGACTTAATAGTGTCTTCTATATATTTAGAAGAGTTATATGTTGGGGTTATAATTGATACTTTAGTTAATTTCATTTATTTTTTTAATTTTTATTGCTGGGATACCACCGTAAATTGTTTTTGATTCTGTAAATTTTTTTGTTAAAACTGAACCAGCAGCAAGGATAGATTGAGATGGAAGAATTGACCCACTAGTTATCGAACAATTACCTCCAACCCAACTTCCCTTTTCAATTAAAACTTTAGATTGCCTAGACGCTGTTCTTCTAAAAGAATCTCCGTCAAAAACATGGTCGCTCCCGCTTATTAATGAGTTAGGGCCAATAATTACGTCATTTTGAATATGTAAACTAACACCTATCAAAACAGTATTATAAGCTATATATACATTGTCTCCAAACACCAAACCAGCCAAAGAATTAAGTGTTGCAGATGAAGATATCTGAAAATTTTTTCCACAACTTTTCATAAATAAAGAATAAAACCATCCTCTTAACCTCATAAATAAAGGATAATCAGGTAGAAAGAAAAAAACACTTCTTATAAACCATGAATATAATATTGAAATTTTGTGCCTCATAATTTATATTTTAAAACTCTAATTTTATTAAACAGTGACTTAGGTAAAATATTTTTACCAAATCTAAAAAACAAAACTTTAATTAAAAATTTTAAAAAAAAATAAATATTCATTTTTTCTCTTTTATCTGAGTACTTAGTTTGATTTCTTTTTTCTGAGAACCATAATTGAATTGGATCAAACTTACCTTTTATTATTGTATTTGAAAAGGTCACAATAGATTTTGGCAAGCAATAAAATTCGAAATTCGCTAAAAATTTATGTATATTAATTTCATATTGCCAAGGATTATAATCCTCCAATTCTTCAATTTCATAAATAAACCGAAGTAGAACTTCATCTAATATGGAAAAAACAAGAGAACCCTTGTAACTGTCGTCGGAATCTACTTTATGCAATCCGTTGTTAAGTAATTTAGAATTAGAAAACCAGGATCTATAACCATTCTTTATTTGCAAATAATGAATATTATATTCCTGCATTTGATATGTTAAATTAAGAACACTAGATTTAACAGGATAGGTTAAAATTAAATCATCAAATGAAAAAAGTGAGTAAACGTAATTATTATTTAATAAATAACTTATTGTTTGTTTCAAGCTTGCACCCCAAGTAAGATTCTCTTGGTAGGTGATAAGTTTAAAGTTATTCTCATTAGCAAGTTCCTTCAGTTTATTGCTAACCTTGTTAGTTGATATAAAAAAATCAAAACTATCTTTTTCTGAAAAATATTTATTGTAAGACAACATCATCATTTCCCATATATCGCAATATGAAGAATGACTTAAAATCACTACACATTTATTATTTTTTGTCATGAATTATTTTAATTAGTGGATAAAAACATATGTTAATAATTATTTTAGAAACAAAAAAGACATCTTCAATTAAAATTCCTAAAAAAGAGATAAAAAAAACAAAACTTATATAAGAAAGAAAAAGAGATTCAGTTTTTAACATTTTCTTATAAGATAAAACAATACCCATTAATAATGCGAAAAATGGAATTATGGAAAGAAAACCAAGGCTATTATAAAGGACAACTGTTATTGGTATTGCAATCCCTGTTGTTTTATTAATACCTGGATAATAATAGCTTAGGTTAGTGAAGTTAACATTATGAAAGTAATCTTTAAAATCATGAAGGTCTTTATCTATAAAAAAAGATAACAGTGTAGACTCTATAAACTCAAATAGAAGATTAATGTTACCTGAATGCAGCAAAGCAGAATAATTTGTCCTTGACAAGGTAAGGATTATTATATCTAATAAAGATGAAGATTCTGTAAAAACCCTACCTCCTAAAAAATATTTAAAAGATATTAATACTAAAAATATACAAATAACAAAAAACGAAATACTTATTATATTTCTCTTTTTTGAAAAATATTTAATAAAAAGAACAATTATAATTGGAAATAAATAAATTCTTAATCCTAAAATAAAAGTTGCACACAAACATAAAATTGTCCCAAAAATTAACCAATTATCTTTTTCTTTACTTTTTAACATAAAAAAAGCAATTACTATTGGAAAAAAACTCAAAACTAGGAAAGTGTAAATTCCTGAACCTTTATAATATGAATTTCTGTATTTTTCAGAGAAAATCACAACATCAATTAAGTTAAATGAAACTAAGTTTTTCAAAATAAAAAAAAAGAAAAGAGAAAAAGAAAATATAATTAATATCTTAAAATATGAATTTACTGATATGCTTAACTTTTTATAAACAGGCAAAGAAGATATATTTAAAAACAAGAAGATGCCAAAAAATGAAATGAGATAATAAACTAGAAAAAAAGATAAGTTTATAGTTTTAAAATTTGTTAAATCTGTTCTAAAAAACTCTGAAAAAACAAATAATATAGGAAATAAAAGAAAAATATACAAGGCTTGCTTCATTAATAAAAACTAATTATTAGTGTGATTAAAAAAAACAAGACTACCGATATTGTTGAAGAAATTAATTTTAAAAAAACAATCTCATCATAAACTATGGCTATTATATTTTTATAATTACCTAATTTAGATAAAAGTGGATCAACTAATACACTTAAATACAATGTGTAAAAACCATTAAATAAAGCACTCATACCAATTATTGTCGCTCTATAGTCTTCAAACAATATCAATGCTAAAATGATTAAAGGCCAGGAAACATAAAATGGTATTCCTATTAATATAAAAGATATTTTAAATTTTAATGAAAGAATTTCTTTTTTAAATAAAGGCTTACTTTTATATACACTTTTAGACCTTTTAAAATATGAGCCTCTTTCACTTAATCTTAAAATTATTTTACCATAAAAATATTCGATTGATCTACTTTTTGTATGAAGAATAAGAATAGAAAATGGCACTAATAAATAAAACAATAAGAAATAATTTATTTCCAACTTACTGGTATCTGCTAAAAAACCAAGGAGTGGCATAAAAACAAACATTACCAATCTTGACAAAATCCCAAGTGCTGATTGAAAAAAAAGCCCTGATGAAGCATTATTTATATTATAACCTGATTTTCTTGCAATGTTAGTAGAAGCCTCTAGAGCATATAAAATAGATAATAAAAAAAATAGTAGTATATAATACATTATCCTAAGTTTAATTTAAAAAAATAAAATAATCTTGCTCTAATTTTCCTGAAAAAACCAGTTTTATGTTGGCTTTCATGTGCGAGGACAGCATAATTATTAAATCCATGTTCAAATTTCTCACCTATAATATCGAACCTTCTAAACACATTTATTTCATGCTCTTTAGCCTTACCAATTTTCAATGAATAATTCGCATAAAACTGATATTCACTAAACCAAAGATCATTTCTAGTATTAAGAGTTTTACAAACTGTTACAATCCAATGATTACCTTCTTTAGATAAATCAAGAATAATCTTTTTTAATAAAACCTTATTAAAACACATTTGATTGGTAATATAATTTCGATCTGAATATACATTTTCTTTTGTCTGAATTTCAATGAAGTTTGAATATTGCTTCTCAATCCTCTTTTTAGAATAAAAAATTAAATTAGAGAACATCAAATCCTTTCTAACAAATGAATCACCGTCAACTATATGTACTAAATCATATTTCAAATTTATAACAATACTATATTTTAAAAATTGTTGGTAATACCAGTTTGGCCTATGAGTATCTTCTATAATGGAAAAATCTTCTCTTCTTAAAAAATCTTCATCCTTTTTATAAATTACATTTTTGTACAAAGGCAAATTTCTCTTTTTTGGAGAGACCACAATAATATCGATATCAAGAAAATTTTTATTGTAATACGAAAGTACCGATAGATTCAAATCTTTACAAACAATAACGATTACTTTATTCATATAGATTGAGTTGGAATGATATTTATATTTAAGATTATTTTAATTATTTGATTTTAAAAGCATCTATTCGTAATAATTATTTGCACTATACCCACCTTTTTTCAAATACTGGTCTTTTTGCATCAATGTAACATCAGATTGCATCATGTCTTTTACCAACGATGCCAAGTCGTGTTCTGGCACCCAGCCTAATTTATTCTTCGCCTTGGTAGGATCACCAATTAATAAATCAACTTCTGTTGGTCTAAAATAAGAAGGATCTATAGACAAGACCTCTTTTCCTAGTTCTATTTGAAACAAAGGATTCGTACATTTTACAACAGTCCCTTTTTCATTGACTCCCGAACCTGTAAATTCTAGTTCTACACCCACTTCTTTAAAAGCGAGTCTAACAAAATCTCTCACCGTAGTGGTCTTTCCTGTAGCAATTACCCAATCTTCAGGCTCTTCTGCCTGCAAAATCATCCACATCATACGTACATAATCTTTGGCGTGCCCCCAATCTCGTTTGGCATCTAAATTTCCTAAATAGATTTTTTCTTGTAATCCTAAAGCAATTCTAGCAGTAGCGCGTGTAATTTTACGAGTCACAAAAGTTTCTCCTCTTCTAGGGGATTCATGATTGAACAAAATACCGTTACATGCAAACATATTGTAAGCCTCTCGATAGTTTTTGGTAATCCAAAAACCGTAAATTTTTGCAACTCCGTAAGGTGATCTTGGATAGAAGGGCGAATTTTCATCATAAAATCCTTTGTCATTTTTATTTTCTGGCATTCCTCCATATAGTTCAGAAGTAGAGGCTTGGTATATTCTAGTTTTATTTTCTAAACCCAATAAACGAACCGCCTCTAAAATACGTAAAGTCCCTAAACCGTCTACATTTCCTACATATTCTGGAACGTCAAATGAAACTTTCACGTGAGACATTGCACCTAAATTATAAATTTCATCAGGCTGGCATTCTTCGATGATTTTTGTCAAATTCATGGAATCTGTTAAATCTCCATAATGCAATTTTAACCGTTGATTTGGGTGGTGAGGATCTTGATATAAATGATCAATACGGTCTGTGTTTAATGAAGAAGACCTTCTTTTGATCCCGTGGACTTCATATCCTTTTTCTAACAATAGTTCTGCTAAATAAGAACCATCTTGACCGGTAATACCCGTAATTAATGCTACTTTCATTATTTATAATTTAACTTCTTTAATTGAATCTATATTCTCTAAAAACCATTGGTAGGTTTTTTGTATGCCGTCTTCTAACTCTGTTGAATATTGCCATCCAAGTTCTTTGATTTTAGAGACATCCATTAGTTTTCTTGGAGTACCATCTGGTTTACTGGCATCCCAAAGAATATTTCCTTGGTAACCAGTTATTTTTTTTATGGTTTCAGCTAATTCTTTAATGGTAATGTCTTTTCCAGTACCTATATTATATAAGTATTCTGGTAAATTATTCTCTAGCGCATAGACCACCGCTTCTGCCATGTCATCTACAAACAAAAACTCTCGCATTGGAGTTCCACCTCCCCAGAGCGTTACATCTGAATTGTTATTTATTTTAGCCTCATGGAATTTACGCAGCATCGCTGGCAATACATGTGAGGATTGTAAATCAAAATTATCAAAAGATCCATACAAGTTAGTGGGCATTAAACTAACATAGTCTTTATTAAATTGTTTACGTATCGCTTGGCATGCTTTTACTCCCGTTATTTTTGCAATGGCATACCATTCATTAGTAGGTTCTAAAGAATCTGTAAGTAGATATTCTTCTTTTAAAGGTTGTGAAGCAAACTTAGGGTAGATACACGAACTTCCTAAAAAAATAAATTTTTCGATTCCTGCTTTATAAGCACCATCAATTAAATTGTTTTGAATTTGCATGTTCTCCATTAAAAATTGATAAGGAAAATCATTGTTCGCTAAAATACCTCCAACTTTTGCTGCAGCATCGATGACTACTTCAGGTTGTTCTTTTTTATAAAAATCAGTAACTGCGTGTTGATTTCTAAGATCAAGTTCAGCACTTGTTTTTCCTAACAAATTGGAATAACCTTTAGATTCTAATGCTCTCCAAACTGCAGAACCTACCATTCCTCGGTGACCAGCAATGTATATTTTTGTTGACTTTTTAAAATTCATTTATTTTCCAATTCTATAATATTCTAACCCTTTATTCTCAAGATCATAAGCAATATACTGATTACGACCATCAAAAATTACAGGCGTTTTTAATTGTACTTTTATTTCTTCAAAATCTGGAGAACGAAACTCTTTCCACTCAGTAAGTAATACTAGTGCATCTGAATCTTTTAAAACATCATACTTCGATGTTACATATGTTATATTTTGAATTCCTTTTAAATAATGCTCTTTAGCTTCATCAATTGCCTTCGGATCATATGCTTTTATTTTAGCTCCTCTACTCACTAATTCTTTGATTACATAAATGGCTGGTGCTTCGCGCATGTCATCGGTTCCAGGTTTAAACGCCAAGCCCCAAATACCAAAAGTAAAGCCGGTTAAATCTTCTCCAAAACGGGTTACAATTTTCTGAGCTATTACTAATTTCTGGGCATCGTTTACTTCTTCTACTGCTGTAATCAATTGGGCAGTATAGCCATTTTCTTTGGCGATTTTTGTGAGTGCTTTTACATCTTTTGGAAAACAAGAACCTCCATAACCAGCTCCAGGATAAATAAAGCTATACCCAATACGCTGATCTGAGCCAATTCCGATTCGAACTTGATTCGCATCTGCTCCCACCTTTTCACAGATATTAGCAATTTCATTCATAAAAGATATTTTGGTAGCCAACATTGCATTGGCTGCATACTTTGTCATTTCAGCAGAACGAATGTCCATCGTAATAAATCGGTCATGAGATCTAAAAAAAGGAGAATATAATTCTTTCATTTTTTTAAAGGCAATCTCAGAATCAGCTCCAATAACAACTCTGTCGGGCTTCATGAAGTCATTGATAGCAGCTCCTTCTTTTAAAAATTCAGGATTCGAAACTACATCAAACTGTAAATCAGAATTCCTTACATCTAACTCTTTTTGAATGACCGCCTTTACCTTATCAGCAGTTCCAATAGGTACAGTAGATTTATCGACTACAATCAATCTTTTCTTCATCGACTGCCCTATAGATTTCGCTACAGCCAATACGTATTGTAAATCTGCAGAACCATCATCTCCCATAGGAGTTCCAACGGCTATAAAAGCAATTTCAGAATTTTGTAAAGCTTCAGCTAATTCAGTTGTAAAAAACAAGTTTTCATTTTTTACATTTTTCAAAATCATGGTCTCTAAACCAGGTTCAAAAATAGGAATGATCCCTTTATTTAATTTCTCAATCTTGTCTGGATCTATGTCTATACAGGTAACCCTATTTCCCATTTCTGCAAAACAGGTCCCTGAGACGAGCCCAACATATCCGGATCCTATAACTGTAATATTCATAGTTTATTTATTTTCTTCAACTTCTTTTACTTGTTTTCTTAACCCAGACGAAGAGAACCGATGATCTCTGGAATTGTAATAGATCTCTATTCCTTTTTCTTCACAATAGGTTCTTCCTGTAAAGCTTTTTTCTTTGTACTCTTCGCCAATAATTCTAACATCCAGTTTAAAAGAGTGTAAAATATCTTCTAAATCTTGCTCCGATACGTAAGGCACAATCTCATTCACATGCTTGTTCCCTTGAAGTTGAATATAACGTTCAATAATAGATTGAGAGGGACTGTTTTTCTCAGGACGATCAATCGAAGGGTCTAACTGCAGACCTACGATTAAATAATCGCATTGACGTTTTGCTTCTTCTAACATCTTTACATGCCCGGCATGAAAAAGATCAAAGGTTGAAAAGG
>Ga0233426_10003085_pt1 | contig 13401 bp, 8 predicted proteins | sample SI_118_April2016_6_FD_179875 | JGI IMG/M metagenome (GOLD analysis project Ga0233426, IMG submission 179875) | Seawater microbial communities from Saanich Inlet, British Columbia, Canada - SI_118_April2016_10_MG | ecosystem: Environmental > Aquatic > Marine > Inlet | place: Canada: British... | reverse complement strand
TCGATTCCTGCGGTTACACCTTTAACATCAATACCACTCAATAGCCCTTCACGCCCAGTAATCATCATACTATTATTCGTAAAATTTAAATTTGCATTAAAGTGATTTATTGCTGGCCAGTCTTTTTCAAACTTAAAAGTCGAACCTACAAGTTCAGCATCAACAACAAATGTGCCTTTTTTATCCGGGTATGGAAAATGACTTAACGGCCCTTGAATCAACACTAATGCCTGTTCAAGCTTACCTTGTTGCAAGGCACCATTTAAATAATTAACTAAATCATTACCCATTAACAAATGGGGATAAAATGACTGAGCATAAATAGCATTACCGTCAAAAGCAGTTGCCAACAATGATAATTCAACGTCTTTGCCTTGCTCTGAGAAAACACCAATTTCAGCATTTAGCTTAATTTCATCGGAAGTAAAATTCATATTATCACTGGTGAGTTGCCAACTATTTTCAGCAAATTGAATAGCGAGCGTTGAAGATAATGTTTGATAGGCTATCGGTGCCATAAAATGTTTATCAAAATCCAAAACACCATTTTCTGCATCGATAGAAAACTGAATTTGTTGGTCTGAATAAATGAATTCACCATCAACATTTTCTATTCCTGGAATACCGTTACTAAATTGACTGCTATAACCGGAAAATTGCGCAACTGATGATAAATTATTATCGGCATATTTAAGAAAAACATTGTCGATTTCCCCCACCGGATTCAGTTCGTCAATTAATGTGCGAATACTTTGTTGTTCAACAATTAATGGGAGTAAATCAGCAAGCCCTGCAATATCTATCGTTGATATATACCCTTCGATTTCATTGTTAATTTTATTAATTTCAAAGTTTAATGGTTTCCATGTTTGTTCATTTGAACTTATTTGAATATCAGAAGAGGTGATTTGAAGTTTGTCAGGTGTATCAAGGTTATTAAATAGAACATGTCCTTTATCAATATTTAACGTGCGAATACCTTTTTGATGTTGCCAGGCAATTTGATTTTGTCCAAGAGCAACTTGAAGGTTTTTTGCAATGCCTTTTTCAATAAAAAGCCAAGCATTAAAATTAACAGTTGAATGTGTATTTTCATCATCAATGACTAAGACTTGATCAAGCCAAGGGGTAATATTCAAACGATTAGCATCGACATGAAGTACGCCTTTCATATCCGATAAGGTCTCACCTTTAATGTCTAAATTAACTTGTAAGTTATTTGACGTTAACCCATCAAGTATTACACTACCGTGTGCTTTATGGGTAGTTCCTTGGTTTAACCAATCAATTTGGTTAATTAAAAACGTGCGCTTACTGTTTTCTTTACGGTATATGACTTGGCTGTTTTTTACTGAAAATCGACCTATCTGTTTGAGAAAAAGCTCAGAAGTGCTGTTGATTAATGAAGTGTTTTGTTCAGAATTAGCATTTTCGGCTAACATTTTTTCATCAAATAAAACTTTAACACCATCTAATGTAAAGTCTTTCGTGATTAAGCGCCTAAACCGTATACTTTTCCAAAAGTCGATATTTATATCAAATGCTTGAATATAAACTTCAGCGCCTTCAGCTTGCAAAAGGCTCACGTTTTCTGCTTGAAGTGTGGGCCCCGTACTTTGCCAGCCCATATTCAAGGAGCCAATAACGATATCACTTTGATAAGTCGTATTTATGTAATCTTGTAGGTCTTGACGATAGTTATGCGCGTAAGGAAGAAATAAACGCAAAGCGCTGATCAACACAGCAAATACTACCAAAAAAATGGCAATACATTTGTATGTTCGATTCAGCCAACGGTTTGATACCTTCGATATACCCATATATTCTTTAAACTTCTCTACTCTTTTTATTTCATCTTTCTGTTACACAGTATTATGTATTGAATTTACGTTTTAGGACGTAAGTTCAATACATAATACTCCTTGAGACATTGCGATTTGATTACATCATTACCACATCAAACTGCTCTTGATTATACATGATTTCGGTTTGTATTTTTATCTGTTTACCAATAAAAACCTCAAGTTCAGCAAGGTTGTGATACTCATCATTAATTAATGATTCACTCACTGCTGAAGCAGCATAAACAATAAACTTATCGGAATCATAAGCTCGGTTAACTCGTACAATTTCACGCAAAATTTCAAAGCAAACGGTTTCAACTGTTTTTAAATGCCCCCGGCCTTCACACACCGAGCACTCACCACATAAGATGTGCTCTAAACTCTCCCGTGTTCGTTTGCGTGTCATTTCGACTAAACCTAAAGCAGAAAATCCGCTAATGCTATATTTGACTTTATCTTTACTCATAGCAACATCAAGGCTGTGGTGAACACGTTTTTGATGATCTCCATTTAGCATATCGATAAAATCAACAATGATTATACCACCTAAGTTTCTCAACCTAAGTTGCCTAGCAATTGCTTGAGTGGCTTCAATATTGGTATTAAAAATAGTTTCTTCTAAGTTACGATGACCAACAAATGCACCCGTATTAATATCTATTGTGGTCATCGCTTCTGTTTGATCAATAATTAAATACCCTCCCGATTTAAGTTCAATTTTGCGATGTAACGCCCGCTGAATTTCATTCTCAACATCAAACAAATCAAAAATAGGCCTTTCGCCCGGATAGTATTCAAGAACTTGTGCTAACTCAGGGACAAACTCTTGGGTAAATTCGCCCAGTTGGTCAAAAGTAAGTTTAGAGTCTATCCGAATTCGCTCAAGTGAAATGCCAACAAAATCACGCAGTACTCTAAAAGCTAATGATAAATCTTGATAAATAGCCGTTTGAGTTTGTTTTCGAGCTTTACGCTCTAAGACTTTTATCCAGACACGACGCAGAAATTCTGCATCATGCTGCAGCTCCTGTTCTCCCGCACCTTCTGCAGCTGTACGAACAATGAAACCATGCTCTTCGCCACAATAGGGTAAGACAATATCTCTTAAACGTTTTCTTTCTTCAATCTCTTCAATACGCTGTGAAATACCGACATGGCTTGAGTTTGGCATTAAAACTAAATAACGAGCAGCAACAGTAATATCCGTCGTTAATCGCGCACCTTTTGTCCCGAGGGGATCCTTTACCACTTGCACAACAATATGCTGCCCTTCATGAACAAGACTTCTAATGTCAGGGACATGTTCGCTTTGTTCATCTTCTTTTAAAATCAACTTTGAATTAATATCTGATGCATGTAAAAAAGCGGCTTTATCTAAATTAATATCAACAAATGCCGCCTGCATACCAGGCAAAACTCGGATCACTTTACCTAGATAAATATTTCCAACTAATCCTCGTTTGGCTTCACGTTCAACGTGAACTTCTTGTAGTACACCATTTTCAATTAATGCAACTCGCGTTTCGCTGGGTGTAACATTAACGAGTAACTCACCACTCATGATTAATCCTTTGATTCATTTATCTACGCTAAATACTTTGGACAGGCGTGGGAAAAGAAAATTCCGCTAACAATTGTGCAGATTCATATAAAGGTAAGCCAACGACCGCAGAATAACTACCATTAATTTGTTTCACAAATTGTCCAGCAATACCTTGAATACCATATGAGCCAGCTTTATCTTGCGGTTCGCCTGTTTGCCAATATTGCTTTATTTCTTTTGTTGATAACTCTTTAAATGTTACTTCAGTAGAGACTACTACAGACTTGCTTAACTTTCCCTGAACAACGGCAATAGCGGTCAAAACTTGATGGGTTGAACCCGAAAGCATGGTTAAATGATCAATACATTGCTTTAAGTTTTCAGGTTTACCTAATATTCGCCCTTCATACACAACACAAGTGTCAGAACCTAAAACAAGTGTAGTATCCGATTGATTTTTAGCAATATATACGGCTTTTTCTATGGCTAATCGTTCGACATATTCAACCGGTAATTCATGTTCTTCTACCGTTTCATCAATATCGGCAGGGCAACACAAAAATTGATAGCCTAATTGAGCTAACAATTCTCGACGACGTGGAGACTGTGAGGCTAAAATTAATTTTTTCATATTACTTTATTTTAAAATGCCGGCGAATCTTGCGAAGTAATAAAAATGCCCAAGGCCATAAAATGATAGTGGTAAATACGGGGTATAAATAGCTAGGAAGAAAAACAACATCAGTTAAAAATCGTTGAAACCAAAACACTAACAAATGATATAACGCGGAAATAACACCAACAATCAGCGCTTGTTGCCAAACAGAGAAATTACGAATTTTTTGAAAGTTTCCAGCAATGATGTAAACAGAAAGCGCCATGGCTGCAGCATGAAGCCCAAGAACAGAACCTAATAAAACATCTAATAAAAACCCCATGACCCAAGCTGTTATCACATTCACTCGGGTTGGCAAGGCTAAACACCAATAAAGTAATACAACGAGAACCCAATCAGGCCGAAAAGCGTCAATACTTAAAGGCATAGGCATAATGCTTGCCATCAAAGCAACTAGTAAAGTAAATATAATAATAATGCCGTTATGTGCCAACATTATCACGCTCCTTTGTTGCTGCAAGTTCATCTTTAGATGAAAAAATCTTTGTCGGTTGTTCCGGCCATAATAGCAATAAATAACGTAGACGATTTATTTGTGCGACAGGTTCACTTTGCACCTGGGCAAATGGACGTGATTCATCTTGTCTAACCGCCGAGACCGTTGCTACGGGATAACCTTCAGGATATTTTCCACCTAAACCTGATGTCACTAATTCATCACCAACTCTAATGTCGGTACTATGAGGTACATAATTATGGGTCAATCTATCAATAGTACCCGTGCCGCTAGCAACCAAACGAATACCGTTTCGACTAATACGAACAGGCACTGCATGAGTTACATCAGTGATTAATAATACGCGACTCGAAATAGTGCCAACGTGTAATACTTGACCAACAATACCTTTGTCATCAATAACAGCTTGACCTTCAAAAACACCTTGATTTGCACCACGGTTTATCACTACTTGATGTGAATAAGGATCACTATCAACTGACAAAATTTCAGCAACCATTTTTTTAGCATCAGCTCTTACCGGAGAAGCTAATAAAGAACGTAAGCGATCATTTTCCCTTTTGAGCATATTAAGCTGCATGAGTTGCTCTTGATATAGTAACTCATTAGTTTTAAATTTTTGGTTTTCTTCAATAAGTTGGCGGCGTGTCACTATATTTTCAACGGCCCAATCGATAGCCTGTTTAGGTGTGGTTGCAAGGTATTGCAAAGGACTTACCATAGACTGAAGATAGCCTCTAACTGACTCAAAGCTATTCATTTTATGATCGAAAAAAAGTAAAAGCGCAGAACAAAACAGCACCAGAACTAGCCGGTGCTGTGGGGATGGTCCATGTTTAAATATTGGGTTCATATAAACCTGTTAATTTTGGAAACTGTTCAACTTTAAGCTATGTAGATAAATTTGAAAAAAAGCACGGAGTTGACGATAGTCAATGGGTACTTTTGAAGCATAAATTCATTCTATAGCGACAAGGTGAATAGTTAACTTACTCGTATGAGAATAAGTCACCACCATGCATATCAATCATCTCTAAAGCTTTTCCGCCACCTCTTGCAACACACGTAAGCGGATCATCTGCAACAACTACTGGGATGCCAGTTTCTTCCATTAATAAACGATCTAAGTCTTTTAATAATGCACCGCCACCTGTTAAGACCATGCCACGTTCAGAAATATCTGAGGCCAACTCTGGTGGAGACTGCTCTAATGCCACCATAATAGCACTAACAATACCAGTTAATGGTTCTTGTAAAGCTTCTAATATTTCATTGCTATTCAAAGTAAAACTGCGAGGAACACCTTCAGCAAGGTTTCTACCACGTACTTCAATTTCAATTAATTCTTCGCCTGGGTAAGCAGAGCCAATTTCATGTTTAATGCGTTCAGCGGTAGCTTCTCCGATTAAGCTACCAAAGTTACGACGTACATAGTTAATAATTGCATCGTCAAATTTATCACCACCAATACGCACTGATGAAGAATAAACCACACCATTTAATGAGATAATGCCAACTTCAGTCGTACCACCACCAATATCAACAACCATAGAACCTGTTGCTTCAGATACTGGCATACCAGCACCAATTGCTGCCGCCATAGGTTCATCAATCAAATACACTTCACGAGCGCCAGCCCCCAGAGCTGATTCTCTTATCGCACGTCGTTCAACTTGTGTAGAACCACAAGGTACACACACTAAAACTCGAGGGCTTGGACGTAAGAAATTATTGCTATGCACTTGTTTAATAAAATACTGTAACATTTTTTCAGTGACAAAAAAGTTAGCAATGACACCATCTTTCATCGGGCGAATCGCTTCAATATTACCCGGTGTTCGACCTAACATTTGTTTTGCTGCTGCCCCCACTGCTGCAACACTTTTTGATCCACCAGCTCTGTCTTGACGAATGGCAACAACCGAAGGTTCATTTAAAACTATGCCCTGATCTTTGACATAAATTAGGGTATTGGCTGTTCCTAAATCAATCGATAAATCGTTAGAAAACATGCCGCGTAATTTTTTAAACATTTGGTCTCTATGTCCTTGCTATATAACTAACGCGAATATGCATTAGCGTAATGAAGTTATTTTTATAATTGCTGCTCATCATACCCCAGACTTTACAAGATGTGATGCCTGTTTTTACAAAAAATGGCAGATTTTTTACATTTTTTTCGTTAAAAGGCTAAAAAAGTAAAAATTCTCTTTTAATTTCCCACTTCACGCCATGAAATAATACGGTCATTGCCTCTAAATAAACCAAACGTTGCAATTGCTGTTGGGTTTTCTATAAATGGGCCATTACCAAGAGAATTGCTATTTGACCAATCGTATTTTAACCAATCAAAACTATCGTAGCTAACACCCATCTCGCCAACAGTTCCAGCACCTGGTGCTGTAATTTCTAATACTTTAGTTTCGCCATTAACAATACTGCCTACTCCACCTAACTTGGCTGTTGGTGCCAAACTTATATTTGATAAGGTCATTTTATTTACATCATAAGTACTGCACTGATCATCAGTATTTAGTACAAATGTGCTTCCATTATAATATTGTGTTTTAAAGACTTGAGGTAAATTTTCGGTTTCAGGCCCAAAGCTATTTTCAATAATTAAGCGTCCAAAACGAATGTTTACACCTGATAAATTTGACACATCAGCTAACGTTGTCGCAGTGATTGAATCACCATCGATAATGCTCGAAACAGTTAAATTAAAATCCGCATCAAAGTTTGCCACAAAAGCATTGTTTGTCCTTTGATAATAAAAATGATCATTATCAGATAACTTATAATGTAAGACGCCTGCATTGAGTGGGTTTCCAAAATCAACATGTGAAGCATCTAAATTATTCTGACTTAATGTCCCGTTAGATATATCACCAATAATGTGTAGTTTTAATGCATCTAGGCCATCAGTCGTGTTGTCCGTTACAGGTGATAGAACAGTAATATCATTCGCTGACATTTTCATGAAGTCATTAGAAGAGCCATCTGAATCTTCATAGTAATTTTTAGTGACCTCATCATCGGCATCATAAGCGGTTATTTCTATAATAGGATTTGCTAAATAATTAATAGTACCTTCAGTTAAAGTAGCTTCATCCAATTGCCCGCTATAAGCAAACGTTGTTGCACCTATGTTACAGCTGCTTTTTAAGGTGCCAGCATTAAACACTGTTTGTACAAAATGATCTGGGGTAAATCGTCCAAGTACTACAGCACTTTGAGAAGGCACAACCAAGCCTACACTGCCATAATCACGATCACGAATATCAACAGTAATTTGCCCCACTTCTGAATATTTCGCTTGGTTAGTGGAAATGCCATTAGAGAAAGCCGCTAAAGTTATATCTTCAATAAAGGCTGCCGAGGTAGTACTAAATATGCTATTAGCACCAGTATAAGTAAAAGCGCCATCAACGCTAGCGAGTAACGTTGGAGCTGTTCGTTGTGCATATAATTGTAATTCTCCCTGCTGATAGTTTGTCGTGATATTACTAGGCGTTGTATCAAGACTGTTATATGCCGTAACATTGAAATCAAAATTTACACCGGCTTTTTGTGTTGTACCCGTTGATTCTGTAATGACCAGTTGATGTGGGGCAACCCAAAACGGCTGTGAACTGCCCACTAAGTTAACACCCGCATCACTATAACTTGCATGTAATTGAATTTGACCGGCATCTAAATACCGGGGATTAGGAATAGTTGCGATACTATCACTACCAAAATTTAACGTAACACTTGATGAAGGGGTTGAACCTTTAACTATAGGAACAGCATTAACTTCAAAATTTAGACCGGGATTTGTATTATCTGGCGTGATGTTATCTTGCGATAAATTAACATCGACATTACCGGTAAATAACCCTTCACATACGCCATTGTTGTTGTACAAGGCTTGTAAACGAACAGGAAAAGTATTACCCGACACTTGACTGGTAATAACTTCAAAGGTGCCGCTGTTACCATTTAAAAATCTAAATCCTGCATCAGCAAATACTAAATTACAACTTCCCGCACTATTGTCATTACACACCGTTGCACTTGCGGGCGCTATGCTAGGATTATCGATTGAAAGTACAACCGATTCAGGCGTTGTATAGGCAATATCAGTTGTTGTTGAACCGGTAAAAGTAATGTTATTAGTGACGACTGGCGTAATATCAGGAGGAAGCGTGGCAACAACATCTAACGTCACCGCATCTGTGCTTAACGTACATTTACCGTCATAGGCATTAGTACAAGCTTGAATAGTCACGGTTTCAGGCTCACAAGTGAGTCCGTTTCCATCGTGAATTATTTGGTAATGATCAATAGTTGGTATAACACATGGGTGGGTTTCGCCATATATCTCCGCTATTTGGCCTGCAGATAAAGCGCCTTGGTATACACGAACTTCATCCATGTTACCTGTGAAACGATTATTGGTTTCTCCAGAATCTGTTTCACCGCCTATTGATGCAGGACCAGTATCAACGCCCCAATTTCCTGTATAGGTGTTACTTGTACTTCCACCCGTAATTGTTTGTGCAACACCATTAATATAAATTTGTCGGGTTTTATTGATACTATCGTGAACTGCGGTTACAAAAGTCCAAGTATTAGGAGAAATTGAATTTTCAGTATCAACACTAATAGGATTAACACCCCGAGAATAGAATCTTAATTTACCATTACCAGGATCACCTAAACTGAAACCAAAACCTTGACTGTTATTTTCATCATCAACAAAAATTCTAGAACCAGAATTAACATTACTAGGGTTAATCCATGCCGTTATCGTGAAACTATCTTGCAAATTATCAAAGCTATTAGGTAATGCTATATAATCATTAACGCCATCGAATGAACCATAACTACACGTGCCAGGATTGCCTGATATTGCCGGTGTATCATCAGCCGTTAAAGGGCCGTTGATTGCGGTTGCATTGTAATTACCTGTTTGATCAACCACTTCATTGGCATCGCCCGACCAACTAGCTTCCTCCATTTGATAATTAGCCAATAAAGAGACAACTGGACAAGTTCGAGTAGCCCCGTCATAACCTAGGCCTCCTTTGTAATTATCGTAAATAGTTTCAATTTGCGATTCGGAAATAGCACCATCAAAGATTAATAACTCATCTAAAAGTCCTTTCCATGCTTGACTTGCATCGAAATTCCCCCCAATACTATCTTGTTCTTGACCTAAAATTAAACTGTCGATATTTAAAATTGATGATGATAAAGTTCTACAGCCCTGAAGTACTTTATCAACATACAAACAGTTTTGTGTTCCAGAACGATTCCATACCAGATGATGCCAGTTATCATCGGCAATAGAATTTATAGATACCTGTCCATTATAAGTACCCTTTAGATAAGGTATGAAATTCGAACTATTCGTGAACCAGTAAATTAATTCGTTACTACTACCAGAACCCGCCCCAGATAATATAGCTTGATTAGAGGTTTTTGACGTTTTTGCCCAAACAGAAATCGAAAAATTATTTTTATTATCGAGCACCGAATTATTCAAGGTAATAAAGTCATCAATCCCCGTTGCAGTTAGATCTGCGGCATTACATAACATGCCTGAATCTGGCTGAACATCAGAAGTTACACCGTGAAAACTACCAATACTATCAATCACTTCATTGGCTGTTTCGCTATAACTCGTTTCATCAAATCGATATTCAGCAATGGGGACAGGATCAGGAATAGGAGGACAAGTGCGTGAACTACCATCATAGCCTAAACCTGCATTTTGATTGGTATATATTTGATCAATATCTGCAGTGCTAATTGCACTATCAAATACTAACAATTCATCAATTTGTCCTTCCCAACCTTGTGAGGCAGAAAATCCCCCGCCAATACTGTCTTGTTCTTGTCCTAAAATTAGGCTTTGAATATTTAATGCCGAGGCTGATAACGTTCGACAACCTTGCAGCACATTATCGCGATAAAAGCAGTTTTGGTCTCCCGTTCTTGTCCAAACAAGATGATGCCAATTATTGTCTGCAATCGAAGTTATGGGGACCTGCCCATTAAAACTTCCTTTTAAATAAGGTCTAAAATTAGAGCTATTAGTAAACCAAAAAATGAGTTCGTTGCTACTACCAGAGCCAGCCCCTGACAGAACACTCTGATTACTCGTTTTTCCAGTATTAGCCCATAAAGACACCGTGAAATCATTTTTTGAATCGAGAATATCTTCATCAAGAATTAAGTAGTCTGAAGTGCCATAAGAGGATAAGTCGGCTGCATTACATACTTTTCCTACGGCCGGTTGTGTCGATATGGCTCGCCCATGAAAGCCACCTATGCTATCAATTACTTCATCGTTTGAACCGTCATAACTCGCTTCATCAAACCGGTATTCTGTAATAGGTTGGGTAACTACAGATCCATCACACATTCCATCAAAATCAGCGTTATTAATATAACTTGTATTATAATTTGCAGCACCACTGCCTGAACCTACAGAAGTTACAGCACCATTAATGATAGCGCCACCAGTAATAGTCAATGAACCTTTCACATAAATAATAGCGTTTATTAATGTTTGCCCTCCGGTAATTGATAAACTACCGTCTACAACAATAATCAAGTCTTCTGGGTTTCCACTTTCATTAATTTTAACATTTTGCCATGCAACTGCTGTTCGGAAAAACAATCTTGCGGTTGTCTCTCCTCCACCAATTTCTCCAACAAATAATTCATCCTTATTACCAAGAGTTGAACCAAGATAATAATTATTACCACGGGGTAATGTGGTGCCATTCGCTAAGTAATTAGCGGAGTTATTCGCAGGAAAATTACTTAATTGCTCGCTGGCATTACTGGCTTGGTTATATGAAGAAGGAAAAACAGATAAACATTCTGCTGCATAAACAGAAGTTTGCATAAATACAATTAAAAACAATGCGGAAAAATAACGTGAAAGCATGTGAAGCGGCCCTAGCGTCAAAACATAAATTATTACTATACGCTAAACTTACGCTTTACCCTATATTTTCACAAGTAACGGCTTGTATTTATGCAAATAATTGCATTTTTTCTTATTTATAAATGAAAAAAGCCTTGCGTCCTGCAAGGCTAAATTTTCATGAAACGGAATACTACTAAATGTTTATTTTACAAATCGGCCTCTTAAAGACAAAGCGATTAATGCAAAAGAGAATATCAATAATGTTGCAGGCTCAGGAACTGATGCAGGATCTGGGCGATCCGCCGCGGCACGAACATAAAATGTATCTGCAAAATCAATACCTATACCATTAAACACACTACTAATAAGACCCGCAGCAAAGTCTGAGGTAGTTATGGCATCAGGGTCTGCAATACTTGATGATAATCCTGTAAAACCGGTATTCCAATACTTAACAGCTTCAATATACTCACCTGTATCTTCATTGAAAAAAGCTTCAATACCTAACGAACGCAATAAATTTAATTGCCACTCTTCAGCTTCTTGCCAGTTAAGTTGGAAATCAGCCGATAAAAGTTGATTATCATAAATGTTATCGCCATCACTGTCCCAATACTCAGAATTAACAGGTGATGCCCATACATAATCCCAGTCACCGATATTAATAAAATTAATATCAAGTAAATCGGACGTTAATTTATCTTCGGTATAGTCACCTGAATAATCAACAAAAAGAATTGACGCAAATGATGCGTTCGATACCAATAAAGAAACTACAAATAAAACTTGGATAGTAAACTTAAACATTAAAGAAACCTCTTATTAATGAATAGACAACACTACAATTGACAATAATAATGCAAACAATACGCCAACAATAAAAATATGATAAAAATCAAAAATATAACCTGTGTCAATAATAACAAGTCATACTATGTGTAAAATATTTTTACACTTTTTTGTTAAGTAATTGTTATAAAGCCCTGGCCTGAACTTCTAAGGTTCTTGACGTTAATACACCCGCTATACTGCATTGTCCTGTACTCTTCACAGTATAATATCGAGTGCCTAACACCTCGGAATCAGTACAGCTAATAGGATAGATAATGTCGCAATTTTCTAAACCTGCCGTAGTATCAATATTAGGAGGTACTGTGGATACTGCAGCACAAGTTAACTGTACATTATTATCAAGTGGAAATAATTGCTGTAATTGCCATTGCAGGCCAATTTGTGCCGCATTATAAGCACGCGTACCTAAAACTTCATACACAATACTGTCAGAACTAGAGCGAATCATTTTTACCAATGCAGCACCCAACATTGAAATAACGACAATGATAAAAATGGCAATCACCAACGAACTGCCCCGTTGCGTTTGTGGTTGTTTGTAGCGTAGTTGTTTGCAGTGATTGTTTCGTGTCTTAGACTTAAGGAACATTAGGCACCTGTATCTCGTTATTAAACGTCACTTGCTCGCCGCTATCTTCACCATTAACACCAAACATTAAACGCACTTGAATAGTCGCATTTCGTGTTTGACTGGCATCAGTCACTTGGAAAGCCGCAATATTATTCGAGCTATAGTAATTTAAAATGTCATCCGCCATTAATGAACTATTTCCATTTGAACTTCTAATTAACTGAGTACCAACCACACAGTAACTAACACTTTTACCGATGAAAAAAATTCTCTGTGTCGGTGAGTCACTAACAAAACTAACTAGTGCAGTAAAATTCATCACCCAAGGTACAGCTGTTTTATCTAAAGGTAATATAAATTCATGATATTTGCTATTTACCGATGGTTCAAAATCATTAGATGATAATGGATAAACAATCACATTATCTGCCAGAGCAATATCGCTGTCATCAAAAGGAATTATTGCTACTTCATCTCTGTCCGCTTCGGGTGAGACAGGTAAATCAATATAAATTGTACTTGCGATAGTAGGG
>Ga0233426_10003084_pt1 | contig 13402 bp, 13 predicted proteins | sample SI_118_April2016_6_FD_179875 | JGI IMG/M metagenome (GOLD analysis project Ga0233426, IMG submission 179875) | Seawater microbial communities from Saanich Inlet, British Columbia, Canada - SI_118_April2016_10_MG | ecosystem: Environmental > Aquatic > Marine > Inlet | place: Canada: British... | reverse complement strand
GCCGGAGGAGGATCCCTGCTGCCTTTGGGCAGTGCGACGGTGACGCACGGCCCCCAACCTTTCCCGTTGTTGTTGTTGTTGTTGTTGTTGTTGTTGCTGTTGTTGTTGCTGTTGTTGCTGTTGTTGTTGCTGTTGTTGTTCGGAAATTTCGGTTTCTTCTATTTTAAAAAAATAACCCAGAAGTGGATCGTTAAAAATGAAGTTTTTACATTCTGAAATGTTAAATTGATTCAAAAAATATTTAAAGTCTTTCATTAAAATGTTCATATCTCGGACACGACATAAAAAATATCTGAAATTTCTCAGTAAAGTTTTATCTATACACCTACTCATGTACATAAATACACACTTTATAGAATCCAGAAACCTTGACGTTGTCGTTTCGTTACTTGTAGTAGTACATGCAACGTTTCGATCTAATAATAGTGTTATACGCATATTTTGCGTTGTCCAATCACTAACGATCCAATCGTCCGGGTTAAAGTTAGTCAGTTTTTTCTGCTGTTCGGTTAATCGTATTAAATTGTACACAATATGTGAAATGATTCGTTGCTGATACAGTTGCCCGAAGTTAGAAAACTTTAATTCTATATTTTTTCCGTTGTATGGTATACTTTGAACAAACAGTGTTGATAGGGTAAAATCTATGTGTCGTGTACGTATATACCTCTTATTGTTATTAAACATATATGATGAAGATAAAATCAACGAACTAAGATTATTATTGGTGATCAAGGAAGAAAAGTTTTTATTTGTACTATTATACAATGTATACCAATGAACTTTGTCATCTGATGATAATATAGAACCCCCGTGGAAAATATGTTCGTTTCCATATACATAATCTTTCATATCTTCAAGGATCATTATGGGGTTTGTTATATTTGGACACATATACATACAGCGTTCCATGAACTGTAATGAAGTAATGGTTTTGTGTGTGTTGCTGGTTTGGTGTGGTTGACATGAAAAAATATTATATCTTCCATATGTTGTAAGTATATGTTTTTTGTAAGTTCGTTTATTTATATCGTTAAACCTAGGGGTAATATATTTTTTCTCACCAAAAACATCATCACCAATGGATAAAAGAGTTCGTACAGGGAGAACAGTTGGCATCTTTTCATCAATAATGTGATCCTCTTCTCCGGCTAAATGTTTTTCAAAATAAAAATTCGTGTTACGTCTTTGATAGGTAGTCATTGTATAATTGTTTGAACGTTTACCCAATGTTGAATATAAAACATCAACTACCCGTATATTTATGTACCCCAATTTACGTGCATCTTCTATGTTAAAATGATATTCATCAAAATTCTCATTACTACCACCTTTCCATAATTGTTTAGTTTTCATTACTTGTCAAAAGATATATATCTTTTTTATATAATAAAACCTTTTTTTAATAAAGATTTAAAACCGAGGTGTAATATAATAATTAACGTTGTATCGACGTTCGATATATGTTTTGTATGTTTTCATATATGGTTCATCGGGATGATCCAGAACGATTAACACACTATCACGACTTACTGTTTCTTGTAATATAATATCCCGACCATTTATCACACGAAAATAGGGAAATTGTAATAAAATATACGGACAAAATATTCTATACTTATGATAAAATACAACAATGTTTGATCGTTTGTAAAAATGTTCTAAATATCGAAAAATAGTTATGTATAGAAACTGTAAACGTGGAATATCTGGAGGACAATTATAAATTATATAATTTTCATCGTTCTCTCGTGGTTTTTTTGGTAATCCATAGATCTTATTTTCATCAAACATAAGTCGACATGATTCACCGGTCCCTGTTTTTATTACCGGTACATTAGGTTTAAATGTTTTAATATTATTTGTGCATAGAAGAGTATATGCACATCGAAGAAAATGTTGATACTTGACCCGAAAGGATGTAATACGATGTCGCAACATTCCAGACATAGGAACAAAAAGCCGATGTTTGTTATCATAATTACTACATGCCGAATGTTTTGTTTGTAAAAAGTACAAAAAATCAATAATATCTGATGCGTGTACGGTATGGAGAGACAATATAGTAGATATAAATACTAACGTTTTTCGCTTATAAAATAACCAACAAATTGTACATACAAGACTATTAACTGTGACATAAAGTGTTTTTGAATTACTTACGGTATGTGAAGATGGTTTAGATGGTACAATTCTGTCTACGACGACATGTTTCCATTGAATGTTGTGAATAATTTGTTTTGTTAATACTGATAGAGTGGACAAGGTATCGGCATCAAATATAATTATACAACACTTATTCATGTCAATCGACTCCCAAACAATATTTTTAGCTAACAATATACAATGTGTTTTTGGGAGTCTATTCTTCCAAAAATCAATAGTGTTAGAATGTATATGTGTTACAATTGCATTTGTACCGGTTTGCCATATATGTTTGTACAACGGATCATTGGTGATAATCCCGTCAAATGTTATTAGTTTTTGTTGAACATGAATATTTTCAAATGATCCTACACGTCCTAAAGATGAACAGTATATATTTTTGCACGGTACTAAAATATGTGGGACTGTAACTGGATCTATTATTGTGTGGGATGATGTACAAAATAATGTATTCGTCGATATGTCTAGATCTTTTGAAAACGAAGATAATAGTTTTGGAAGTGTCTTTTGTCGTGGTAGTCGTTTTGAAATTATATATGACCAAAAAAATATATATTCATTTTGTAAAAAGATTTCAGATTGAACCATAGAACAAGGCATTATTGATATACGTTCCCATAGATCTTCGTATTTTGGGTCGTGAAGATAACTTACAATTATGTTGAAAAGATCTTCTATACCAAGAAGTGATAAAAAGACGAGATGTCGAACATATTCTTTCGTAGTACGATATGATATTACAGTATTCGGTGGTAAATCTTTTTTAGACAATCTGCATGTATGTTTTTCTACTGGTGAAAAAGGTAAAACACAAATCATAATATAAAAGGATTAATAAACATAACGTATCATCATTTCCTTTATTTCAATAAAAAGAAATATTTGTATAATTATTATTTTACACATTTTTTTTTTGACTTCTGTTTTAACTTGTAAAACTTGATATAATCTTTTAAATGAACAATAATGTTATTTCGATCTTGTTTAAAAATGAGTTTATATCCTTTTCGATGACCATTTTTCATACGTATCAAACATTGCCACCCAGTATCTTTCAAATGAACAGTGTCTAGATTATTATATGGTTCACCGTCACGGGATTCTTGTACAAATACGGATGATACAAATCCAGATATTGTTTTTTGTTTCCTGATGGATGACCACCATTGAACTCTTACACTTTCGTTATTGTTCGTTGTATCAAATGATTTAATACAGGCAAGTTGTATCATATTATGATTATCATAACGATGTTGTAATGGACAATATAACCAAAATTCTCCAATATTTGGTGTTGTATATTCTTGTATTGTACGATTATGGTGAATACGATCTGTAAATGTTTTATCGAGTTGTAACATTAACTTAATTTTGTCACTTTGTATTTTGTTGTATGACTGATTATGTACCTTGTGATACGTAATACAATTCCATATTGATTGTGTATACTTAGTACACATTACACATAATGATGTTGTTGTAGAACCAGTAGCTGTAATACACATAGGATCGTTACAAATATATGTATTGTTTGTTTTATTGACGATACTCTTTACAATACGTCGAACCATACATATCACCTTGTGTTCAGAAAACTTCTGACCAAACATAACAAGTTCTCTTCGTCGTTGTAATCCTGGTTCGTGTCTTTTTCCATATATTTTTATATATTGGGATTGATGTATCAAATTATTGTACAATACATAAGGTTGTAACTGTTTATGTGCAAGAATATGATGATCCTTTATACCCGTCGGTAACTTCAGTTTTATAACAAGTCGATATACATTCGTCGATGCTGCCCCAGATAACATACGTACACGTTTTTCGGGATATTTACTACACCCTACTTTATATACATTATGTTTCATCGCCTTTGTATCTGTTGTACATTGTGCAATATAAAGGTATATATTCTCCATGTATTATACCACTTCAATTAAATATATTTATGAATGTATATATATATATATTATACATACATATCTAAATATCTACAATTATAATAATAAGAATTTTAATACCCATTATAAGAATGTTTTAGTGTGAAATAATAATACTAATGTATAATTAATAATAAATATTAATTTATTATTAATTTCAATGATCTCCAATCGTCGACAGACGTATGTTTTTTTTAGTATTATTGTTATTCTATGTATCATCGTCTTTGTTCATAATAATGATCGTTGCAGAAGAATTGGTTTTTTGTTACCGTTTATTATAAAATCATCAAAATATTCCTCGTACCGTGATTGGGCAACATTTTGTCAAGGTTATCTTGACACTGGACATAAACAACCTCATCACCAGCATGATGAACCACATTTTATTTTACTGAATCATATCAAATCTCATGAGTATATGGGGTCATTTTTATCAAGCACTCTTGTCGTAGGTGATAAACCATGTCGGATTGTGTGTTATGATGATTATAGACACTTTGTATACTGGCCTATTTCGTCCGTTATAAATACCATACTACAAGATGAAATTCGTATCAAAAAGAATATGAATCCTTTGAAAAAAGAACAACAATTAGTAAACAAAATAAAAATTGCATTTTCAAAACAGTACAACGTAGTTATGTTTATAGAATCTCACAAAGGTAATACTGTTAATATTCGATCATTGTACAAATCGGTATTACTGCAATTTCCACATGTGTATAAACAATATTATCAATTACTTGAACCACGACAGAACAGTGTACGTCAATTCGAGTATAATACATTCCCACCAACATTATCATTAGACAATATTATAAATATTCGTACAAACATTGTAGACTCTGCAAAATACAATAACAATATTTATAGATGTTATAATTCTGTTTATAAAAAGGTTATATGAAAAATAAAAGGTTATATAAAAAATAAAAGGTTGTATAAAATATGGATCTGCATGAACTTTTAGGAAGTAGTAATCAGAGAAAAGGTATACCAGAGTGGAAAATTAAAAAAGTTGTTATGTACGACATGAAAAATACTGAAACTTCAGCTCAAGAATGGCGTTATCTAATGGGGCATATTGTGTGGAAATCTACATATATATTTATGCTCATTTGTGATATACTGTCACGAAACGTCGACAATATTAATACAAATATAAATTTTACCACTATTTTTAACATTATACATGAAATATTAACGAATATAAAAATAGAAGGATATTATTGGACAAAAACTATCGATGAAACATATACTCTTATTGGTAATATTGAACATTTATTTGAGGTGTACCCACTATCAAAAGAAGAATTGTCAAAAGAGTATAATTGGTTACTTGAAAAACATAGACGTGACGTTTATCATAATCGTATACATTTTTGCAATGCGTATACTGTAAGCAATGACGAAGATTGTAAGGCACATGTCTGCCGTGACAAAGAGGATCCAATTTTGATGGGGAGTATCGAAAATCCAATTAAAATGAAAGTTGGTGGTGTCGTCAAATGTTATGAATTAAAAAGTTTGTATAAATGGATTGAACAACAACAACAAAATAAACAACACATAATAAAGGAACCAACATCTAACATACCATTTACAAATGCACAAATAGACAAAATTAAAGCATCATACAAAAATCTAGAGATTGAGGAAAAATATGAGATTGAGGAAGAATATCCATTAGGGAAAACACTACCTTTTCACTTTAGGTACATGGCGGATCCGGATGAACATTTCGATTGATTGATGACAAAAGAAACTATATTTACCATTTTATGTACATGATGGATGAAATACATATATCCAGTTCAAATATATAGTTATATGTTACAGACGGTTGTACATATATCAAATATGTACATTGATAGAAATATAACAATTAATAAAAAATCAAATAATGAACAATGACAAAGTCCCATATATTGAAATATATGGTATGAACACATGCACATATTGTATAGAGACAATGACGATGTTACAAAAGGAAAAAAGAATCAAATTTGATTATAAATATTATGATGTGTCAGAATTACCATCAGTACATGTTGATAAAACTTCATACTATCGATGTACTCCAAAAGTGTTTGTAAACGGTATTTTCATTGGTGGATATACTAATTTAAAGGCATTTTTTTAAACCAAATAACTCGTTTTTCTTTATTTTTCTGTTCAATCAATCAAGTGTAAATCACGATGTTGAACGGTGAATTTGACTCATTTGTATAATATTGTTTTTCGAGAAACATATGGTTTTATTCAAACCGCATATAGAACATACATTCAAAAAATGTTATTTTATATCACCAAATTTAAATTGCATAGGGATGTCTAATAATTTAAAACAAAAACAATGGAAAATTTTGTAAATAATAAAAAGAAAATTGTTCACATACATTGGATAGGAAGATTTGGTAATAGAATGTTTCAATATGCATTTGGTTCCTTTTATGCCAATATGTTTAATATGACATATTATATACCGTCTGAATGGGAAGGATCATTATTATTCAAACCACTTGATAATGTCTGTATTATACCAGATGATCAACTACGATTAGAATTAAATCAAACACAGTCAAGTTTGAATACACATACATACCGTTGCAGTGCAATCGATCGTTACAATAAGAGACAAAAGGACACCTCAGATATTGTTATATTCGATAAAGAAGAACAATTTGGTAAACCAAATATTTACTTTGATAATCTGGACATGATGTATTACCCATGGATCTTTTCTAAATACTCTGTATCGACTATAAAATCATTTTTTCAATTCCGTGATGATATTAAATCTCTTCCAGTGTACCAATATTGGTTTAAACGAAGAGGTACATATGATGCAGCTCATGTACGAAGAGGGGATATTGTAACAAAACACTATAATGGTGCACATTCTGCAATATCTATAGCATCTTATCATCGCGCTATGAAAAAGAATGGAATTGATCCCAAACATGTTATCTGGGTAAGTGAAGATCACAGTATTCGAACACCATCCATGTGGGATATATATTTAAAAGATAGATGGTGTTATCCCATTGGACAGGATAGAATTCCAGAAATTGTGTTCGACTTTTTACCAGACTTCTTAACAATGATATTTGCACGAACATTATATCGAGGTAATAGTAGTTTAAGTTGGTGGGCTGCATTTTTAAGTACAGGGGACGTGTATAGTCCGGTATTACAAGACCGAACAAAATGTAATGGTTCAAATTATATAGATTGTACGTTTGTGAAAGGAAATTATCCACATTTTATGGGCAATATCAAAGAAGGGTTTCATGATATTATATTTGGACAACCATAATGAATCTTTTTTAGACCCTTTTTTTAAATAAATACTTCTTCTTGCATATATTTATTATGATGAATATTCATGTTATATATATGTTTCTTTATGAATCATATTTTTAAATAAATAAATTAAAAAATTTATGTTTTGTTTCCTTTAAACAAAAAAAAAATTAATGGAAAGATTGAGTCAAGCTATTGTGTCCAACATACAAACAATATGCAAACTAAAGGATTATCCTACACACCAACTTCGCGTTCTACACAGTCAATCATGTTTTCCAGAAATACAGCATGAAACAAGGACAATACCGTCTGTATGCCGACCCTTTAGTGGAGACTCTCGGCATGGTGTATTGTCGGCTATAACAACGACTATCACGTTTCTACAACAGAACTTTCCGTTGAATGAAGAAAAATTGGGACATGTCTATGATATGATGAATGATTTCCTAGACGGACTTCATGTATTCAAAGTTAAGTATGAACATGATGTTAGTGTAACTACACGTGTTGAAGCATTGATAAACGAATTAAAGAGTTATGTTTCTGACAAGGGTATAAAAAAAGAAAATATAAAATAGATAAAAAAAAAATGTCGTCGTTGAAAGAACTGTGTGGAAATCCAGTGAAACAATACTTATTTAAAAATCGATCGGTTTATTTTGGAAATAAAACATGGAGTAGGGGAGTGACAACCACAATTAAAAAAATATTCTCTCCGACTTATTCCTTTTCAAAACTAAAACGTACTTCGAAATACACAAGAGGTTTAACAAAACAAAAGGCGATTCGTAGAGGACATGCCATTGACCATACCTTGCAACGATGGGTGGAAGGATATTATACAAAACGGTTTAAATTAATTGAACCAAAAGCTATCATAAAGGAGTTCGAGAAACGATGTTGGTCACCATTAGCTTCTCAACTCGTGGTTGCTTGGCCCGTTGGTCGTATTGCAACAAAACTCGACCTTGTATTACATGATACAAAACAAAATCATATTCTTGTTGTTGAAATTAAAAGTGGTTGTGGATATCGATATTTATATAATGGAAACATGCTACACATTACTCCTACCATCGACAACTGTGCACTACACCAACATCAGCTACAAACTCTTATAGGTACACAATTGTTTAAAAAAACATATCCTAAGTGTACACTACCAATCCGATCTGTACTCGTTTATGTTTCACTACAAGGAACTGTGGATATTATTGAAGAATCCGTTTTTAACACAACATATTCAAAAGCAATTGAACGTGCACTTTTGAGAACCGTTTAACATTTTTTTTTTTGTATATTTACAATCTAGAATTGTACCTAATGGGTCTTTTTATGATGTTCGTGTCGAGGTTATTATTTTGTGTTTTGTATATTGATATTATTTGTATTATTATTCACGTTGGTGATGTTCGTAGTTTGACGATATCGTATCCTATACAAATAAAATGCATACGAGAGACATAATGCACCAACACTCATAAGAACACTACTTATCAATATATTAAACAAATCCAAAAGAACACCAAGTGTTCCTAACACCATCAAGATAAGACCTAAGCCAATCATCATACCCATGAGACTCCGGAAAATCATCAATCTATGTCTCATTTTGTACACACCATATACGACCATTGCAAAAAACAACAGAACAATACCACCAAACGCAAAACTTAATTCATTTGAGGATTCTGAAGATTGTGTTAGTCCAAATGTTTCAGCGACCACATTCGTTGCATCTGCCGTAAAAATAGAAGATAATGTATTTGAAACCATGTCTGTAACACATGCTGTTACTAAGTTTGAAGCCGTTATTACCACATCTGCTCCAACTGTAGAATCCTCAATATACATATAAACTTCGGTCGAACCAAAAAATTTATTAATGGACGTGTTGACAAGTTTTGACATGTCGGACTGTTCTATGTTTTGCGATGACGATGAGTTGAATTGTGATACCACCTTTTGACCATCACTTGGACTAGCAAATCCTTTTTTCACTTCACTTTGTGTTACATCTTTTACAGACTTTGCCAAATTAGACAGTGTTGAACTCATTTCGTTCTTTATATCGTTAGTAAACATATTGGAACTGATTACCTGTACATTGTTAACTGCACTAACATTAACATTTCCCCCTATGTTACTATTTTTTATTGTACCAATTACTTTTACAGTAGACGTTACATTTGTAGATTTTGTATTTTGTACTTCCGTCAGTTTACAATTTAAAACATTTTGAGCATTTTGTATATTGGTAGACATCACAGCCAATTTTTCACACCCTACAGCAGTTGTTGAAATACCACCCATTGGAGGGAATATTGCACCGACCGCAGTAGTATTATTCACACAAGCTTGTGCACCAAGTGCTTTCAATATACTCGATGTACCCTCCGGAGCATTATTTGGATTAAAGTTAGACCGCACACTATCATGACTACTTGTTGGTATTTCTTGGAAACTGTTACACTGTTGTGACATCTTTTATTTTGTAATATACTCAGTAAGTGTATACACAATATATTTTATAGAACATTTATAGTTCATAAACAAAACACCATTAAAAATAAACTGTTAATACGTCTCTGTAATCCGTATATTAACAGTATAACCTTTAGCAGAAAAAAAATCTTTTACTTTGTTAAGATAGCTTTCACTTTTTACCATCGACATTTTTTTTGTGTGATCCTGTTAATATCAAAATACGTTTTTCATCATGATGATTTGTTTTTAAATATGTACACACATTCTCATAGAAAGATTTAGGACGAATATATCCTTCAGCCTGATTACCTCTAGAATGATTATATTTCATTCGTAACATGTACCCAACACCATCCCAAAAGTCATCAACGGATCGTTTGTGATTTTCTATAACGTCCCCTAAACGAAGATGTATAACAATAGGAGATAAAATAGCAAGATCTATATGTGGTGGATATTTATGATCCTTTATTATAGTGTTTAAAATATGCCATAATGACAATCTTTTTTTGTTTCCATTCCCTTACCATGCTATTAATTACAGGTTTATATTATTTATTTTTTTTTTGACTTTTTTGGACTTTTTTATATATGTAGTATATGAAAAAACATGCTGCTAATATTAATACACATATCACCACAATTTTAGTAGTATTATTTGTTGGTGTTGGTGTTGGTGTTGGTGTTGGTGTTGTTGTTGTTGTTGTTGTTGTTGTTGTTGTTGTTGTTGTTGTTGTTGTTGTTGTTGTTGTTGTTGTTGTTGTTGTTGTTGTTGTTGTTGTTGTTGTTGGTGTTGGTGTTGGTGTTGGTGTTGGTTCGTTTGAAATATGGCCACCGGAAAAAAGACACTGGCTAGAAATGTTTACATCACCATTTACAGTGGAATCTTCTATGCTTCCTCTGGCATCTGATACACATGTGTATATATTCACGGATCCACATGTTGTATCGGTAACCTTTTCACGAATCATAGCACAGGCCGGATAAAAGCACCCACGTTTTTCGGATGTTAGTGTTAATTCGTTTGTAATTATGGTCAACCCACCAGTTTTTGCTTTCAGTCTTTTAATAAATGTGTCGTAGACCGGTTGTGGATAATTACACCCACAAACACCATCCCATTTATTTAAGGGTTCCCATTCACCATTCTTTGTTTGTACTGCTTTAGATTGACATAACGAACGAACGGTATTTTCTGTAAATGCACCTGGAAAAGTTTTGTACAATTCTACAATTATATCACCAGCATCATTGGGAACATTATTTCTTAAATATTGTTTCAATATCGATAAAGGGACATCGTCGTCTATAAAATATTCATTTTGAAAATATTGAATCGCTTTTATTTTGTTGTCATTTGTGACATCTGGATTTTGTAAATAAGTCATGAGTTTTTCCATTAAAGACTCAAAAGTGTTACTACACACTACACTATCTGTACATGGTGTAAACATTCCACATTCTAAACCAGCAACGGAGTATCCCTTATCACAACATTTCATCACATTATGTAAACTTTGTACATCGTTTTGGTCGTAATCATATATTTCCTTTTCCAAAATACCATTTATAGGTGCAATCTGTTTCCAATATGGATCGTTAATATTGAGACGAAATTTAAACGTAACTGAAGAAATATCATGAAAGTTATTTTGAGTATCAGTATATTCAAATTCATTGGAATATCCATCTAAATATCCACCCATAGAATGATTTTGTTGAAATGATATTGTTGTGAAAAAAAGTGGGAAGGGAAACTGTTGTTTAAATTCATATGTAGTATCATGTGGAATCTGGTGTTCATCTTTTCGTGCCAATGATTTCAAATACTTTGTTAGACCTATATTTGATTGATAATCCCAATTGCCTTTAACCTTTTTATATTTGTTATTAGGAACTCCGAACCCAACATTTATAGAAGGGTTATCAGAATACTCCCATTCTAATACTCCATTTAGTGTGTGTATGTATGCAATCTGTATAATGTTTTGTTTTGTAGTGTCATCAAATGTCTGTAATACTTCTTTCCTCTCACCAACAAAATAAAATATTTCTGTGTTACTGATATACATTTCTTCTGGTGCTCTGAATGCTTCGTTTATATCACGACTAATAATCGGTGGGTCATACTTTCCAAGTAATTCACTTCCAGCTTGACACGATGACATATATATTTTTATATACTGTTTTTTTTTTATAAATAAACACTACGACAAACAAACAAAAAACATTTACTTGTTCTATACAACACAATTTAAAAATAAATATATGTCATGTCAGGTGTTTATAATAATGATGTTAAAGTAGAACATGTTAAAAAATTTAAACGATTGAATTATATTGCAGGTATCATACAATTTATATTGTGTATTTTTTTATGTTTTTGGTTTTGTATCGAAATAGTTTCTGATGTTAATAATGATGTATTGCAATTTAATATTGGTGAGTATACGGGAAACGGTAAAGGCCGATCTTTTGGTAATATTCCAGTATCGTGTATTGTTGCTTTGCTTGCCATATTTACATGTATAACATCGTGTGTTCATATATTTGGGTATGCTCGGGCAGGATCATCGTATCAAGATTCTGTGGACAACGGGAAGAATTGGAAACGGTGGGTCGAATACAGTATCACTGCAACAATAATGATGATAGTCATTGCACTATCTTCTGGTACATGTGCATTGGATACTATGGTTTTGGTGGTTGTAGCTACATTTTGTTGTATGGTGTGTGGTTGGATATCTGAAGAAACAGCAAAGTCACATACAAAGGTATCAAAGATAAGTACACTTATTGGTTGGTTATTATTATTATCTGTTATCGGTGTTGTGATGCGACGTTTCACAAGTATAGTGAAAAATGCACTCAAAGGCGAAGGTCCACCATGGTGGGTGTTTGGTATTGTTATCTCGATGTTTTTATTGTATTCATCATTTGGTTTTATACACCTATTTCACATGAACAAACAATGGAACGATACAGTTGAGACAAACATACATTACAATAGAAAAATAGAAGGTGCATATACGATAACATCAATGATAGCAAAAATAACACTTGTTGTATTTTTAGCAAGTGGTTTATTTGCAAGAGAAGCATCTGTTTAATTGTTTATTGTATAAAAAAGGATCTTTAATATATTATTGAAATATGTCTTAAAATATTGAATTACAGAACAAAAATTAATGATCCACATTTGAATAAGTTTTCATTCAACAAAAGTCTATATATTGCAGAATTCAGAGTACATATGTTGATAGTTTTTGTCTCTTTTTTTAAAATATAGAGTATTTGATATATATTTTTATAGTTACCCACAACAGTGAGTGTGTGTAAAATCAGTTCTTCCGTAATTTTGATGTCGATTTTTTTTTTTTCAAACTCAACACACATCAATTTTCTGACATGAACCTTTATTGATAGTTTCTTGTTACCTTGTAAAGTATTGTTTTGTATATTTTTTCCGTATGGAGTCAATATATACATATTTT
>Ga0233426_10003072_pt1 | contig 13441 bp, 10 predicted proteins | sample SI_118_April2016_6_FD_179875 | JGI IMG/M metagenome (GOLD analysis project Ga0233426, IMG submission 179875) | Seawater microbial communities from Saanich Inlet, British Columbia, Canada - SI_118_April2016_10_MG | ecosystem: Environmental > Aquatic > Marine > Inlet | place: Canada: British... | reverse complement strand
AAAGCACTAAGGTTATTTTGATACATATGAGAAGTTGCTACTTGTACCTGTCCAATAACATTTATTGAGTTTTGTTTTGTAGGAACATACAATATATCGCCATTTTCTAGTAAAACATCAATATCAGAGTTCTGTTGTACCATTGGAATATCAACGACTAAGCGACCAATAGGCTTTACTTTAGTCAAATCAGCTAATAATAATTTCGCCTGACTATAATCAACCATTTGAGAGCCTTTATTTTGGGCTAAACTTTTTGAGGCTATCTCCATTCTCAAGCTTTCAGATACTTTTAATAGGTTTTGTATTTCGAGTTGCTTCAGTTTTTGTCTTGTAAAAACAGAGGCATCTAGATAAGCATACTTAGTGAAACCACCAACTCTATTAATTAATTGGCTGAGGGTCTCACCTCTTTGAATCGTATATTTACCAGGAAACATAAATTCCCCACGTAATTCGACAAGATGGTTTTCTTGCCAAGATGGAATTTTTAGAACATTAAGGCGATCTTTACTTTTAAGACTTAAGTTATTCTTCTGGTTCCCCTCTAAGACTTCAGAAAGGTCTATACTAAAAGATTGTTTAACCGCTTCTTTACCTATAATAGCGTTTCTAGTAATTTCAGCTTTATATAAAAAAGCTGATTCCTGTAATCCCCCTGCAGCTTTAAGTAAGTCAGCAACTTTAGCATTTAAAGCTAATGGATATATGCCAGGAAATTTCACAGAGCCAACGACTTCTAGTAATTTAATCGGCTCACCAGAAGCCGCCTGTTGCTTAAGTTTTTCTATAACCGGTAACAATAATCGTTTTCGCGAAAAAGGGTTTAAATCTCTAAAGTTTAATTCTTCTTTTACAACGCCACCAGTCAGCTCTTCTAGTGTTTTTGAAGCTAACTTGATAGAGTCCTCAAGCTCATCTTTTTCTTCAAAATTTTCATCTGCATCATATTCCATCCAAAACATTTTATCCTTGAAATCACTCTTTGCTTGTAGCTTTTCTTCTTCTTTTAATTCTTCAGTAGTATATGCAAAACTATCTAGTTGACTTATTTTTTCTGATTTACTTTCATTCATTGAAAAAATTAAAATTTTGTCTTGAGGCTTTAACTCAATATTATCTTCAGATTGAATATCTGAAATAATGTTAAAAAAATTAAATTGCAGGACATCAATACTTCTTGCATTATCTCTTTCTCTAATAATTATACTGTAAGCTAAATCAGCATCATGCAATAGATGAGAATTTACTCTGGGCAATAGATCAGATATTTTTTGACCTTCTCGCCATTGGTATTTTCCAGGACGTGTAACTGCGCCAATAATAGTTACTGAATCTTCGAACAATTCAGATGTTTTCATTACTTTAATAAAGTCACCAGCTTTAACTTTCTTAGAAAGCGAATTTTCATTGGTTAAATCAATATTACGTACTGTTCTTAAGTTTTTATCATTAAAGCGTTCAACAACCGTAGATGAAGGATAAGCTGATGGAAGTAATCCACCAGCCATTTTAATAGCTGATTCAAATGTTTCATTACCTGACAATTCATAAATTGCCGGACGCTTTACTTCTCCATCTACGGTAATTCTATCACCAACAGAATTGATTAAAACAACATCCCCAGATTTAAGCATTACATCATTTGAAGAGTCACCATTAATGAGCAAATCATATAGATCCAGAGTGGTGACTAACTTTCCAGCACGCTTTAACTGAATATTTCTTAATGAACCAATATCATTAATACCACCAGACGAAAAAATAGCGTGAGTAATACTTGATAATGAACTCAATACATATTGGCCAGGCTTATAAGCATCACCTAAAACAAAAACACGAATGGATCTTAATTCAGTTAAGGTAATGACTACATCGACACCCAATACTTTGTTTTTAATTTCATTAGCAAGAAACTTTTTAACTTCAATGAATGTCATTCCTCCAACAGAAAAAGGCCCTAATTGGGGTAGAACAATTTCTCCTTGGCGTGAAATCGGAAATTCATAATCAAAATTTTCTTTACCAAAAATTTGAATAGAGAGTGTATCGCCAGCTCCTATAACATAATTACCTGGAACGGCAACATCTAACGACGGTGCAAAAGTTAATGGCGCATTAGCAAAAACATTATAACCAAAGGGTTTAGGCTCTCCTTCGTCATCCTCATTTAAGTCTAATGATTCATCTTGGAAAATTGGATTACCAAATTCATCAAATTGAGTATCTCTTGGGAAGTACTGTTGTAGTTGTTGGGTATTTTCATTTTTATTCGTTGGATAATTCGTCAATTGTTTTTGAATAGTACGAATATCAATCCCCATACTTTGCGCCAAAGATTTTTGTTGCGCTGGTGATAACTTCTTAAATTGATCCAATTGCTGTGAAGTTATATTATTTGGTAACTGCATAGCATTGGTAGTCAAAGCAACTAACGTAATAACTACAGATACACACCAAGAACCAATTATTTTTTTTATTTTTTTCATTTTTAACGCCACGGTATACAAATATTTAAACCCAAACCAAACATACAGTATCATGCTGAACATTATCACTTATATTGCTTTGAAGTTACTCATCAATTTCTTCAAATTCATCCATAAAAGCTTCTAATTCTTCTTCACTTTCTTCATCCACAACTATAGGTGGCTCACCATCATACACTTTAAATTGCATATTTTGAAAATATGCATTTTTAACAAATTCATAAGGATCTATTGAGTCTTGAATCAATTGCTCTTGATCTGCCAAAGAAGCCCGTTGTTCAAGGGCTAAAACTCCAGCTCTGAGAATGTTTGGCCAAAAATCAATAATGGCTAACGGCCAATAGTAACGATCTACATAATCCCCCACTTCTTCTCTTACTGAGGTTGGCCCCGTTAAAGGTGTTACAAGATAAGGACCATCACTTACGCCATAATGGCCAAGCACTTCACCAAATTCTTCTTGTTTTCTAGTCCACCCAAAATCACTGGCTGGATCAAATATTCCTAAAAGGCCAATAGTAGAGTTTAAAACAAATCGCCCTGTGCTTTTTGCTGCATCACTAAATTTACCCTGTAATAAATTATTGATAATTGCTGAAGGTTCATTTAAATTCAATGCCATATTATACACCCCCAAACGTACATCATCATTAACGTTTTCAACATAGGCCGTAGATGCTGGCTTTAAAACATATTTATCTGCATAGTCCCATGTAAAAGTCCAAAATGGGCGATTAATTGATTCAAGCGGATCTTTAGAGTCACCACTGTCATTTTCAAATTGCGATGTTGTTGAACAAGCCGATAACAAAATAACAATAGATAAAACAAAACAGTATTTTATCGTCTTTATAAACTGAAAATTTGAAAAACTCACGCCACAGATTCCCCGACATTTTAATTATGACTAAACCCTAAAGGTTTAGTGTTTTAATATTATTTATTATATGACTAGAAGTTTATCATGGATAAAAAGAGACACACAAAGAGAACGTTGATGTTTTTTGTTAGAAATCGTAAAAGCATAATTTTCAGAGCAATTCTATTAATTACTCAATGAAATTTCATCAAGCTATTTTAAATAACTTTCTTCTTATTATTTTTTATTTCCTGAATTTCAGCTTCTAAGATCGCGAGCTTTTGTACAATTCTATCTTGAGTAACAGTTGATTTAGTTTGTTGAATATCCATTAAAAGAATTTTAATCAATGCAGCTCCTAAACCAACTATTACCGGGATAATAGGCGGATAACCAATACCAACCGCATGCCCTACCCAATCAATAATTATCGGAAAAGTCCCCAAAACAAGTACAATTGAGGCAACTAATATCCAACGTAAAGCTTGTCGAGGCGACAAGTGATCTCGTCTCACTAACCAATATATAATTAACGCTAATATAACACCAATGATAGAAGATACAATTTGTGGGTTACTCAAAATCATTTAATCCTGTTAATCTATTTAAATAACGTTCTTTTTTAGTAGGAAACGCTTTAGTGGCAGATAATAAACCACTATACAAAAGGTAGTATGCAACCGCTAACCATGAATGAAATATACGTGATGCACCAGTTTCTCTTTCACTCATCGAAACGGCAACTTCTTTAACTGATAAGTTTAAATTCCTCATCATAATCAGTACACCTACGCACTGATATTCAAACATTGTAGCCTCTCTAGAGGTTAAACAATGTAATGCTTTTTCACTATACAAACGAAAACCAGAGGTAATGTCATTTATGGGTAATTTATTAATGGTTTTAAAAAATGACCAAGCGATATGTCTACCAGTACTACCTCGTTCGGTGCAGTTACCAACTACAATATCAGCGCCTTGCTTATACGCATCACCCAAATACTTAATATCATTTACGTCATGCTGGCCATCAGCATCCATGGTAATCACAACATTAAAACCAAGTTTTTTAGCATAACGTAACCCAGCTTGTGTAGCCTTCCATGCACCTAAATTGTTGATCGGCGACATAACTTTAGCGCCTGCTTTAGCTGCAACTTTAGCCGTATCATCAATACTAAAATCATTAACAACAATCACCTCATAGCCAGAGTTAACAATTGAAGAAACTATAGCTCCTATTGTTAATTCTTCATTCATCGCTGGTATGACGATACATATACTAGACTTATCCAAAGAGAATCCGATTATTTCCACAGCTATTAAAAAGGGAATTATAAGTTTTTTTGAAACGAACTGCGAGGGTAATATCTTTTACTTAAGGTAAATTATGGCTTCAATAGCACTACGTTAAAATACTTTTGTATAATTGAGTCACTTTTTGGCTCACATTTTCAATTAAAAAGTGTTGTTCAAATCTTACTCGCCCCGCTTTACCATATTTTGTTAATAGCGACGGGTTGTCAGCAATGTAGGTTAATCTTTCAACTAAGCTATTCACATCATTATGTTTTACTACAAAGCCTGTTTTATTATCCTCAACAACCCAACTCATCCCTGAACCTTCAACATCACTTACTAAACAAGCCTTAGATGCCCTCATTGCTTCTAATAGCACAACGCCAAAAGCTTCAGTACGTTCTATTGAAGGCAAACAAAGTAAGTCTGTTTTTATCAACTCTTTTTCCAGTTCCTCGTGCGATAATTTACCTAGCATTTGAACGTTTTCTTGCAAGCCGAGCTCGGCCACTTGTTGCTTAATGACATCGTTTAACTCTCCGCTACCAATAATAGTTAAGTTAATCGCAATGTTGTTCCTGTTCAACAAATATAAAGCATTAAGTAAAACACTGTGGCCTTTATAATAGGTTAACCGACCTATTATCAATAACTCTATTGTTGAATCATTACTCATCGTACTTTGAACGATATTTTCGTGCTTTTTTCCTACTATTCCTAAAGGAATGACCTCCACCTTATCTTTAAATTTATTCAGTGGTTTACTTGTTTTTGCATAAGGTGGAGTTGCAACAATAACTTTCGACGATTTTCGTAATAAAGCTGATTCAAAAAAGCGATAAAGAGGATATAACATTTTTATTTTAATATCAGGAACGGCACCTAAAACATCAGACTGCCATTGTATCACCCATTTTTTTTTTCGGGCAGCCAACACGAATAAACACCAAAAAGCAGATAAGTTAGGAGTATGAATATGAATAATATCAGGGTTTTCTTTTTTAAGTATTTGACCTATACGAAACAAAAAAGAAGGGGCTATTGGTGCGTAAGCAATATTCCCAATAATAGGTACTCGATATATATTTGCACCTCCGATGCTGTCTTTATAAAAATGTTCCGTTTTATGGTGGTGATGAACCATAGCACTAACAGAGTGACCTTCCGCTATTTGCTGCTCTATCAGAGCATTCATGAAGTTTTCAATACCTCCATGAAATGGGGGGTAATATTTGCCTATATGAAGTATATTCAATTACAGTCCTATATAAAATCAACTAAGCTTTTTATAAATATCGAGTGTTTTTTTGACTTTAATATCCCAAGAGAAGTCTCTAGATCGCTCTATCCCGCCCGCACTCAATTGACCAACCAATTCATCATTAGTTGCAAGTTCAACTATCGCCTTTACTATAGCTTCTATATTTTGTGGATCTATAAGCAACGCCTTGTCTTGTGTAATTTCACTCATTGATGAATTTATAGATGTCATGACTGGTATACCTGACTGCATGGCCTCAAGCACAGGCAAACCAAATCCTTCATAAGTAGAAGGGAAAAGTAATGCCCTAGCACCAGAGTAGATAAGTGGGATGTGGTTTTGAGGTAGATACCCTAAATACTTAACCCAACCTTTGGCTTCTAAGCTAGAGATTTTTTCAAATATACGTTCATTATTCCACCCCTTTCCACCAATTAAAATTAATGGATATTTACAACGGTTTTTCTTTCTAAATAATATATACGCGTCGAGCAAATTTTCTATATTTTTTCTTGGTTCAATCGTCGAAACAAATAAAAAATACTGACCGAATTCTATCTCGTAACTAGAAAGTACTTCAGCACATTCATTTACATTACGAGGTTTAAAGTAACTATCGGCTCCTAATCCTATTGCCGTGATATTATCTAAATTAACACCATATAACTCTACAATCTCACTTCTGACAAACTCACTATCTGTAATAATGTGATCGGCTACTTCAATAGCATCAGCTATGGCTTTATTTATGAAGGCTACTCTTGCTTTTGGGTGGTATTCTGGAAATCGAATGGTAGAAAGATCGTGAATAGTCACAATCTTCTTTCCTTCAAAATTTGGTAAAATAAAATTTGGAGAATGATAAATATATTGAGAAAAATTTTGAAGTGCTATGCGATTAATTAATGGTAAAAGTAATTGATATACTTTAACAATAATTGTTGATGAGGCTAAAACACGTCTGATTTTTGAAGTTATACCTTCTTGATTTATTGTGTTGTCGCTATCCGTAATTTTTTGTGGCTCTAGTAACCCTAAAGAGAAGAATTTACCATGAGCAAACAGTCGTAAATCAGATACTTCTTTACTCTCTTTAAGGCCAAGACCTAAACGATAGGTGTAATTGCCAATTCCAGTAAGAGGCTGTAATAAAGGATCACACCCTAAAATCACTTTCATTTATGATTTATGCATCCACTGTAGAGTATCTGAAAATGAAAACTCACGATAATTACCAATAGTATTAACTAATTTATCATTAGCCCCATACAATTCTTTTATCTCATTTTCCCGAACAAATTCTGGGTTAACCGAAACCTTTAATTCATATCCCGCATAGCCATTCAATAGTTCAATCACTTTCAACAATGAAGTAGCTTTACCTGTACAAATATTGAAAACTTCTGAGCTTGCATCACTTTCTAAAAGCTTTATATACGCAGAAACCACATCACGAACATCAGAAAAATCGCGAGCAACATCTAAATTGCCTAGCTCTATCTCTTTTTCTTTACGTTTATAAGTTTGAACTATTTTAGGAATGAGAAAGTGTTCCGCTTGCCCAACTCCTGTATAATTAAACGGCCTAACAATTACAATTGGAAGCTTATTAAACCGTAGCTTTATCGCCATCTCCATCGCACATTTAGACACGGCATAATCATTAACAGGCAACATCTCCATATTTTCAGAAATAGGAAGCTGTTTATTATTGCCATAGACATTGCCACTGCTTGCGAACAGAGTTTTCTCAATATCTAATTTTAAATCAATTAAACAGTCAAGTAAGTTAATGGTGCCAACGACATTAGTATTATAAATATCGCCAACATCACCATGTGCGACAAAAGATATTGCCGCAAGGTGCACAACATAATTAGGGTTAACGTTTTTAAGCTTTTCTATTAATTTAGCTTTATCAGTTAAGTCGGCAATAATTACTTCAGAACATCCTTCAACGAAGTCTGTTTCCTTATGACATAAAGCAATACATTCGTGGCCTAATTCATTGGCTAATTTAATAAAATGGCGCCCAGTAAAACCAGAGGCGCCTGTCAAAAGTATTTTTTTACCCATACTAAAATGAAACACCTTGCTCATTTCGTCGAAGATCTGCTTCAACCATCATAGCACATAGCTCTTCTAGTGTAGTTTTTGGCTCCCACCCTAAATCTTTTTTGGCTTTAGCAGGATCACCAATTAAAAGTTCGACTTCTGCTGGACGATAAAATTTAGGATTAACACGCACTAACGCTTTTCCTGACGCTACGTCGATAGCTATTTCACTTTCTTCACTGCCCTGCCATTCCAATTGGATATCTGCCGCTTTAAATGCCATAGTGACAAAATCTCTAACCGTTTCAGTACGGTTAGTTGCTAAAACATAAGTACCTGGTACATCTGCTTGTAGAATACGCCACATACCTTCTACATAATCTTTTGCAAATCCCCAATCACGCTTAGCATCCATATTACCTAATTCTAAAACATCAAGCTTGCCCAGTTTAATTTTAGCTACTGAGTCAGTAATTTTGCGTGTTACAAACTCTTGACCACGTAACGGTGACTCGTGATTAAACAAAATACCGCTAGTCGCGAACATATCGTAAGATTCACGATAATTAATCACCATCCAATGAGCGTATAGCTTAGCTACACCATATGGACTACGAGGATAGAAAGGCGTGCTTTCTTTTTGAGGTATTTCTTGTACTTTACCAAACATTTCAGAAGTAGATGCTTGATAAAATTTAATTTTAGGGTTAACTATTCTAATAGCTTCCAATAAATTAACTGGACCAATACCGGTAATCTCAGCAGTTGTAATAGGTTGCGCAAAAGAAACTCCAACAAAGCTTTGTGCAGCTAAGTTATAAAGTTCATCAGGTTGAGTTTCTTGCAATAAACGAATACTTGCAGAAAGGTCGGTTAAATCATACTCAAGTAACTCCAAATTTTCGTGATTTTGAATGCCTAATTCTTCAATACGCCATAAATTAACAGTACTCGTTCTTCTGTAAGTACCATAAACTTTATAGCCTTTTTCTAATAAAATCTCAGCTAAATATGCTGCATCTTGACCTGTGATCCCTGTTATTAATGCGGTTTTCATTATTTATTTTCTCTTTATCTAATATATTGAATGCTTTTAACTGCTAAACCTAGTTTTCGGTAACTTTGTTCATCCCCATTATATCGAACTAAAAATGGGACTGAAATAACTAATTCTAGTTCCGTATTACAGAGGTGTTTTGGTAATTCAATTGTTGTACTAAATTCACCTTGCGTAACAAATTTATGAAACCCAACAAGATGTTCATTAATATAGAATTCAACAATATCCCCAATATAGTGTTCATTGTACCCACAAATTACTAATGCTGAGTGATAATGATTAAACGCTATCTTCAAACTACTTCTTTTGGCTATGGACCAGCGATATTCTTCCGGCTTAGACCATTGGCTATTTTTCAACCAATACTTTGCCTGCTCTGTACCTAAAAATCTCGTCTCATCTACTGATGATACTTCATGGCTATTTTCTTGCCCAACGCCCTTAACAGTATCACACTCAAATTCACTGTCTGTTATTTCGAAAATATCTAGAATCATGCCTTCCTGAGGAAAAACTATGTCAGATAAATATTGCCAATTTTTATCAAAACAACGAACATACCCATTAGTTCGTTCCCTGTTTTCTCGCTGTGAAAGCTCTGACACGCCAACATAATTAAATGAACCTGTAGTAACTATACCTCTAGGAAAGTTACCTATTTGAATAATACCGTTATCATCATTTACAATAAGCCCTTCTGCAGAACTACAGGTATGAAGAGCCGCCCCATCATCTAACCATAAATTATGTGCATGCACACCCAACATTATTGAATCTAATAAATCCAATGACCCTTGCTCAAAAATGTATAATTCACTATTTCCTTTATTATGTGCAACAAGCCCGATTCGCTTTTCAGAAAGGTTAACAATTGTATTAAAATGGTTTATATCACTGCCAAATTCTGATACAGGATACCATTTCCGCCATGAATCCTTTTCGCTATTCCAAATAACAACCGAATTATCTGAGGTTGATGTACACCATATTTCATTTCCAATTGCAGCAATACCATGAACATCCCCAAACAAAAATGGAGGTGATATCCTTGACGTTTCCTGCAGGAATTTGTCAATAATAACTATTTCACAGTTTTCTTTGGCACTGTCATAACTGTTTAAATTATTACGACAAGCGATATAGTAATGCTCTTTGAGTTTAGTAATCCCATAATACAAACCTGAACCAACATGCACTCTTTTGCTAATATTTTTTTCAACATCTAACAAAATCACAGAATGAGTGGTTGATATAATAAGTTTATTTTTCAAACATAAATCTTTATTCATAAATTGAACGTATAAAATCTGTATATTGATCTGCAGTTATATTTACTTCATGATTTTTGGAAATAAAGTTAGCAGCCCTTTTTCCGATTAGCTCTATCTGTTCATTATCATTCGCAATACATTTAATGGCATTTTCCATTTCTTCTGTATGAAAGGTATCTAGAGGCACTTTAATAAGGCAATCATCAGGAAAATCTGCAAAAGACGCATAATCAAAAACTAAATTACAACAACCTAAACCCATTGATCTAAATAATGCTGCCGACGTTTCACCTGCACTTGGATACCTTAAACTAATCACTATATCTGACGCTTGTAGGTAATGGTGAAATTCTTCAAATGTAACAAATCCTGTTAGTTTTACATTATCTTTTAAGCCTAATTCAGCTAACAACTCATCTAACAGAACTGCGTCAGATTTTTCACCTACCAGCCAATATTCAAAATCCGGTATTTCATTTTTAATTTTGGCTAATGCTCTAAGTGCAAACTCTATTTGTTTAGGTGGAGTAATAAATCCCATCGAACTAAATATCAATTTATCATGGGATATATTTAGCTCTGTTCTGGCTTCTTCTTTGCTTTCCAAGAAACATCCATCAATTTCTTCTGTATAAGGAAATGGAATACGTTTTGACAGTTTATCTGGGTAGCGATAATCTAAATCTAATAATGATTGATAAGAGTGAACTAATACGCCTTTAGAGGCCTCTATAAGTGTTCCATTTATTGGCATGATAAATTCTAACAAATGGTTAAAAAGGTAATTCTGCCTATTCTCGGCGATTCGACGCCCTAGGTCATCATAATCGTGCTCAAGGAGATTTTTGTATCCATTCACATCAGACTTAGCCAACGTTTGCTCTACGAGCAAATGATGCATAGAATAATCATGTAATACTAAAATCCCTGGTATTTCCGTCAAATCTTTCAACATATACGCATGATGAACATTATTACCCATTTGATAAACCCGAGGGATTTCTTTAGCGTACTCAAGAGAGTTATAGTCACTTAATTTATACCAACTGGTACCCTCTGGTACCCAAGTTGGCTCTTTCGCTTCATTTGAAATCACAAATAAAACATGCCAATTTTTAGCTAGTTCTGTGCCTAGCTCACAACAATAATCAGCGATTCCAGTCCTACTTGGAGGTAATGGTGTAAAAATAGCTAATTTGGGTAAATCAATCATAATTATTTACGCCCTTCAATGTATATATTACCGCCACCGCTGTAGAATAAATCATTAAGCAACTTTCCATGCGCCTCCGTATTATTATTTTCCATAAAATCTAACCCTTGCGGAATATCACCACTGTAATCAAATTTAACATCTTCAAAACCAATTTGTTCAATCACAAACTTTAATAACGATGGATGTTTAGGTCTTTTATGAGTGGAGTCCATGTAATAGTAGCGACTCAAAGTAAAAATAGATTGAGTATTTGGTGTCTCAATAATAATTTTGCCATTTGGTTTTAGTACGTCATACACCTTATTTAATATCTTCCTCAACTCGACTGGTTGTATATGTTCAACAATGTGAATCAGTGTGACATAGTCATACACATTCTCTTCTTCATTTTTAAGAAATACTAGCGCGTCATCGCAAACGACATCCAAACCTTTATCTTGACATTGAGAGATAGCATTTGGACTAATATCTACACCTTTTACATCAGCTCCTTTTGTTGACTTAGCGAATTCCAATAGCTTTCCGACGCCGCATCCTATATCAAGTACAACATCTTTTGACTCCACATTAGAAAGTAAGTTTTCGAAATAATCATTTTGATTGCTTTTTGATTCAAACTGGAGTTCCCAATTTCGATATTCACTATCAGACAAAATCCTATCATCTTCAATATGGTCAATTCGCCCAATTAAGTTTTTCTCCATGTTACTCATTAATACGTTCTGTGCTTGAAAAAACGTTTGTATTTCTCTTTCTTGTTGTTTTCTAAATGTATCTAGCCCTTCAGTAAGGTTATTATTAAATTCTTTAATCTTTTCCAATTCTTCATTTAGATTTAAAACCTGACGCTCTATTAATTTATTCAACTCATTCTTTATGTTTGCATTATTTTGTTGTTTTAAATCAACAAGCTCTTTTTTTAAATTGATACTTAATGCTTCTTGCTTTTGGATTAACTGAGCAACCACAGAAAACTCGTCAGTTAACTGCTTATTAGCTTGAATAACTTTTGACAATTCACCTTCAAAATAGTCAATTATTTGCTTCTGGTTATTGATCTTAGAGAGTAGTTTTCCTTCTAATGCAGCATGATTTAGAGTCAACAATTCAAACTGGGTTTCATAGTATGCTTTCGCTTGAATCAACTGACTAGATAATCGCTCACTTTTTTGATCAAGAACTTTCAATACATCTTCGATCCATACTTTCTGTTGTTGATTAAACAATAATGCTGAAAAGTAATTAATTAATTTTTCTTTTGTTTTTACAGGAATAAAAAAAACAAAAAATTTATAAATAAATGACATGTCATTCCTAATTTTAAAATATTTTCTATGATTATTTTTGACAGATAGTAACCGAACTCACTGCTAAACCTAGCTGTCTCGCGCCTGGCTGCTTTGTCGGTTCTGTTACTGTTGAATGTTCTATCTCTATTTTCTGAACCGAATGTGTACATACTTCTTTGTTAACTAAAATCGCAAACAAAATATCATATCCGCCGGTTAGGCACTTTTTGATTTCAAACTCACTTACTCCATGTCCATTCATCTTAACTTGAACGCTATCTAAAACTGACTGTTCCAATACAGATATTACATGCACCTTAAACAAGTAATACGTCGTTTCTTTTAAGTTTTCATTTAGCTCAATAAAACACGGTGATTCACTTCCTGACCAACCAAAATATCTGCCAGCACTCACTTCAAGAGAATAAAAACCTTGCTGATAAGGAATATTTTCAAACGATATTTTTTTCTTTCTTGTTACATACTTTTCGGCTTTACATTCGAAATCCAGCTCATTTAAAACTGCAACCCTACCTATTCTATCACTATTCAAATAGTACCGATTGAATTCACGCAACCTGTTGAAAAAAAGTTCTTTTGCAAAATTGTATAATTCTACATCCATAGAATTGCGCTCTTCAA
>Ga0233426_10003067_pt1 | contig 13445 bp, 9 predicted proteins | sample SI_118_April2016_6_FD_179875 | JGI IMG/M metagenome (GOLD analysis project Ga0233426, IMG submission 179875) | Seawater microbial communities from Saanich Inlet, British Columbia, Canada - SI_118_April2016_10_MG | ecosystem: Environmental > Aquatic > Marine > Inlet | place: Canada: British... | reverse complement strand
GCCAATGGCCAAGCGGCCCCAAATGAGGTGAAAAAAGAGATTTCCGCACCGCAATTGCAGGGCAAGCACACGGCGCGGTATTGGTGGTTTCGGTTGTTCAATGCCGAGTTGTGGACCGCGAATTCTGGCGAATTTAGCTTTGATCAGGAATTCGCTTTGTCGATCAGCTATCTTTATCCGTTCACAAAGGAGCTTTTGGCGCGGACGTCCGTGGAGGATATCGCCCGCGTTGAAGGCGGAAAACCCGAGGATCATGCAAAGCTGGAAAAGCTGCTGATCGGGTGTTTGGTTGATGTGGACAAAGGCACGCGCATTACTGGGGTTGCGGAGTCTGCGAACAAAATTGCGATGTATGTGAACGGGCGCAAAAGCTGTACGATGTCCTATCCGAATGTGCGCAAACGGTTCTTTGGGATTTGGCTGGCGCCCACATCGCGCGATGCCAAAGGGGCGCGGCGTTTGCGCGGTAACGGCTAGATGGTGCAGGGACGCAATGTCGGGCTGCATCGGTATTCTACCTTTGCAGGGGTTTTAGCAGCGGCAGGTTTGCCGCTGTATATTCATGCGCCGAAATTTTATGTGGATCAATATGATCTGTCGTTGACGATGATCGCATCGGCCTTGCTGGGGTTGCGGATGTTGGATTTCATTCAAGACCCTGTTTTGGGGTGGGTGGTTGATCATCTGGGCCAATGGCGCAGCGCGTTTGCAGGTGCCATGACGGCGCTGCTGGCGGGTGCGATGGTGGCGCTGTTTGCCGTGCCAGCGCCGATTGATCCATTGCTGTGGTTTATCGCCTGTTTGGCGGTTTTGTTCACCGCGTTCAGCGCGCTTTCGATCCTGTTTTACGCACGCGGCATCGCGAAGGGCGAAAAGTTGGGCGACGATGGGCATGTTCATTTGGCAGGGTGGCGCGAAAGCGGTGCGTTGATCGGGATTTGCCTCGCGGCAATTTTACCGACAATTTTTCTGAGCCTTGGATTTGGTGCGCCGATGGCGGCGTTTTCGATTGTTTTTGCGGTTGCCGCCGCTGTTGGTGCGGTGATGATGGCGCAGGAATGGCAGGGCAAAGCGGTTGTTGAACCGACGAATATTCGGGCCTTGCTGGCGGATCCTGTTATCCGTCAATTGCTGGTGGTGGGGCTGTTGAATGCGGCCCCTGCGGCGGTGAGTTCGAGCCTGTTTTTGTTCTTTGTGGAATACCGTTTGGGCAGTGCGCAAAGTGCTGGGCCATTGTTGTTGCTGTTCTTTCTTTCTGCGGCGGCGAGCGTGCCGATTTGGGCGCGAATTTCCCATGTAAAGGGCGCAAAATGGACCTTGATGGCCGGCATGTTGATGGCGATTATCACCTTTAGCTTTGCGGTGACCTTGGGCGAGGGCGATGTCGTGCCATTTGCAGTTATTTGCCTGTTTTCGGGGGCGGCGCTGGGAGCGGATATGACCCTGTTGCCCGCAATGTTCAGCCAGCGCGTGAAGCTGGTGCATCGCGGTGGTGGACAGGCGTTTGGGCTGTGGAATTTCTGCGCGAAATTCATGCTGGCGTTGGCGGCGGTTACGGTTCTGCCTGTGTTGGACAACGCTGGGTTTTCAACCCGCGAGGCGAACCCGCCGATGGTGCTTTTGGTTTTGACAATCACCTACGCGGTTGTGCCATCTGTTTTAAAAGTTTTAGCACTGGCCGTTCTGTATTGGACGCCAATCGAGGAGGTGCAGCATGTCTGATCTAGTACTTTTTGCGCTGGGCGGCGCGGTGGTTTTTGCTGGCTTTTTGCTGGCGTTTCGCCTCACTGGATTTAAGTCGCAGACCCCTGCGGATTACAGCGATGGGCCCGTGCTCGATATCCAAGAGCATCTGAATGGGCCGCTGATTTGTGAAGGTGTTTTGTACGGGCCAACAGGGCGTGTGGTATCGCGTTTTGTGGCGGATATGCATGGCACGTGGGATGGGAACAAAGGGCACCTGACGGAGGATTTCCGCTATGACAGCGGAACAGTGCAAAAACGCGAGTGGTTTTTGACGGCAAAAGACGGTGGCGCATTTGATGCAAAGGCCCCTGACGTTGTGGGGACGGGGCGGGGCGTTCAGCTTGGGTCTGCGATCAATTTGAAATACCGTATTATGCTGGCAGAAACTGCTGGTGGGCAAACGTTGGATGTGACTGATTGGATGTACTTGTTGGACAACGGCACAATCGTGAACCGTAGCCAGATGCGCAAGTTCGGGATCAAGGTGGCAGAGCTGGTGGCGACTATCCGCAAGGCTGATGTGTGATGCAAGCGGGTTCGCGATACTGGCTGGTTGGCGCATCTGAGGGGCTAGGCCGTGCCTTGGCGATTAAGCTATCAGAGGCGGGTGTCGAGTTGGCATTAAGTGCGCGAAGTGCTGAGCGTTTGCAGGAACTGGCCGATGTGTTGCCAAGTGGTGCGTCTGTGCATCCCGTCGATGTGTCCGATTTAGCGGCGGTGAAAGATGCAGCGACGGATGTGGGGCAGATTGACGGCGTGATTTACGCGGCGGGTGTGTACTGGCCGATGGAGGCGCGCGCGTGGGATGCAGAGGCGGTTGAAGCCATGTGTGATATCAATTTCACGGGTGCTGCGCGGGTTTTGGGTGAATGTGTTCCTGCGATGATTGAACGAGATGCGGGGCATGTGGTTTTGGTTGGCAGCCTGTCAGGGTTTCGCGGTTTGCCGGGCGCAATTGGCTACGGTGCGAGCAAGGCTGGCCTGATGCATTTGGCGGAAAATCTGCGGGCGGAATTGCACGCAACGGGGGTGAAGGTTCAACTGGTGAACCCGGGTTTCATCAAGACGCGGTTGACCCAGAAAAATGCGTTCAAGATGCCATTTCTGCTGGAGGCTGACGCCGCCGCAGACAATGTGATCGCGGCGATGCGATCCACCCGTTTCCAGAGCAACTTTCCACGGGTGTTTTCATGGCTGTTTCGTGGCGCCAATTTTTTGCCCGCTTGGGCGTATTATCGGCTGTTTGGACGTTAGCTTTTCGCCAAAAAAGCATTCACCGCCTTTAACGCTGATCCATCGCGGAAACGACGATACTCGAGGTTCAGGCCACCCTCGGCTAATGTGCGGTGGTATTCTTGCACAATGTAATTCCCCTCTTCGTCGATCAACAGTGAGAATACGGTCATGGTGTCGCTTGTTACCCGCGCCCAGACGTAGGGGTCGCCTTTTAGTGGATCAAGCGGCACTGCTTTGCCAAACACGTTGGTTTTCATGGCGGATGCAAAGATGCCGTCGCGTTGGGACGGTGTGAATGTGATCGTGTATTTGTTTTCTTTGACGCGGCCATCCGACTTGTGAATGATCGAGGTCCACGAAAGCGTAAATCCACTCTTTGCATCCGAAATTGTGACGCTCATATCGCGATCGGCTTCTGTGCCATCGCTGGACATTTTTGCGGTCCCTGTGAAGGTTCCGAGGAAATCTGAGATGTCGGCGGCCAGCGCGGGCAGGCCAGAAATGGAAAAGAGAAATGCAAAAATTGCGAGAAAGCGCCGCATTTTGGGGCTCCGGTCTATTTTGTGAAGTTATCAGATCAGCTTAGCAGAAATTTGCCACGGGTCGATAGGCGTGACAGATTCGTGAGCGCACTTCTGCGCGAGTTTGATCAATGGTGATTTTCTAAGACGTTATCGGGTGGGAAAATGTCGATTATTCACTGTGAAAAATTGGCATGCCGTGGTCTATGGATGAAAAGCCCACAGTCTCGGGAGACACGTCTATGGCAGATGCAATTCAATTCACACTCGACGGTCAGGTCGTTGTCGCGGGATCAGATGAAACCATCTGGGAAGTCGCAAAGCGCGAAGGCACGACCATTCCGCACCTGTGCCATTCTGGCGAAAAGGGCTATCGCTCTGACGGGAATTGCCGTGCGTGTATGGTTGAAGTGGACGGCGAACGCACGCTGGTTGCATCGTGTATTCGCAAGCCATCCGAAGGCATGGTCGTAAAATCCGAATCTAATCGCGCGCAAACGGCCCGCAAGTTGGTGATGGAAATGTTGGTTGCCGATCAGCCAGCGCGTGATGTAGCACACGATAAATCTTCCCATTTCTGGGATATGGCCGATTTGAACGGTGTCGCTGAGAGCCGTTTTCCGCAAACTGAAAAAGACCGTATTCCGCTGTTGGATGACAGCCATGTTGCGATGTCGGTTAATCTGGATGCGTGTATTTCGTGCAACTTGTGTGTGCGTGCGTGCCGCGAAGTGCAGGTGAATGATGTGATCGGAATGGCGGGTCGTGGTCGCGACAGCCAGATCGTTTTTGATATGAATGACCCGATGGGTGACAGTTCGTGTGTGGCGTGCGGTGAATGTGTGCAGGCCTGCCCAACAGGTGCGTTGATGCCTGCCAAGGCGCTCGATGAATTTCTTGTTGGGGACAGCAAAGATTTCGACGAAGAGGTGAAATCCGTTTGCCCGTTCTGTGGTGTTGGGTGTCAGGTCTCGTTGAAAGTGAAAGACGGCAAAGTCGCATGGGTGGACGGTATTGATGGCCCTGCAAACGAGGGTCGTTTGTGTGTGAAAGGCCGTTTCGGATTCGATTACATCCACCACGAACACCGTTTGACCAAGCCGTTGATCCGCCGTGATGACGCCCCTGCCAAGGGTTTGAATGTACATCCCGACAATGTTCTGGATTTCTTCCGCGAAGCATCGTGGGAAGAAGCCATGACCTTTGCAGCGGGTGGCTGGGCCAAATTGCGCGATGAGCGTGGCGGCAAATCAATCGCTGGTTTTGGGTCGGCAAAATGTACAAATGAAGAAGCGTATTTGTTCCAAAAGCTGATCCGTCAGGGGTTCGGGCACAATAACGTCGATCACTGCACGCGGTTGTGTCACGCAAGTTCGGTTGCGGCATTGATGGAAAATGTTGGGTCGGGCGCGGTTTCTGCGACGTTCAATCAGATTGAAAATTCAGATGTGGCGATTGTGATTGGGGCCAACCCGATTGAAAACCATCCTGTTGCGGCGACGTATTTCAAACAGTTCACCAAACGCGGTGGCAAGCTGATTGTGATGGATCCGCGCGGCGTTGGTCTTGGTAAATATGCGACGCATCGATTGAAATTCCGCCCAGGGACGGATGTTTCGATGCTGAACGCGATCATGCACACGATTGTCGAAGAGAAGTTGTACGATCAGCAATATATCGAAGCGTATACAGAAAATTGGGAAGCGCAAAAAGCGCACCTCAAGGATTTCCCGCCAGAGAAAATGGCGGAGTTGTGCGGTGTTGATGCAGAAGAGCTGAAGGAAGTGGCGCGTCTGTTTGCAGGTGCAAAAGCGGGCATGATTTTCTGGGGCATGGGCATTTCGCAGCACATCCACGGCACGGATAATTCACGCTGTTTGATCAGCCTTGCACTGATGACGGGGCAAGTTGGCCGTCCGGGTGCGGGCCTGCACCCGTTGCGCGGACAAAACAACGTGCAAGGCGCATCTGACGCGGGCATGATCCCGATGTTCTTGCCTGATTATCAACCTGTTGGGGATGACGGCGTGCGATCCGCGTTCAACGAAATTTGGAAATCGGACGTGGATTTCGGGGCTGAAAAAGGCCTGACCGTGGTAGAGATTATGGATGCTGTTCACGATGGCGATATTCGTGGCATGTATATTCTGGGTGAAAACCCCGCGATGTCGGACCCTGATGTGGAACATGCGCGTGATGCGTTGGCTAAGTTGGAGCATTTGGTTGTTCAGGATATTTTCCTAACGGAAACAGCGAACTATGCCGATGTGATTTTACCTGCGTCTGCGTTTGCAGAGAAAACGGGCACCGTGACGAATACAAATCGTCAGGTACAAATGGGCCGCCCAGCGGTTCCACCGCCAGGTGAGGCGCGTGAAGATTGGGCGATCACAACGGAATTGGCGGATCGTTTGGGGTTGGAGTGGGGCTACACCCATCCGAGCCAGATTTTCGCTGAGATGAAGTTGGGGATGAAATCTTTCGACAACATTACGTGGGAGCGTTTGGAAACTGAGGCGGTGACCTATCCGTCATTGTCCCCAACGGACCCTGGCCAACCGATTGTGTTTGGCGATGGTTTCCCGCGCCCAGATGGCCGCGCGAAATTCACGCCAGCGTCGATTATCGCGCCAGATGATGTGCCAGATGATGAGTATCCGATGATCTTGACTACGGGTCGTCAGTTGGAGCACTGGCACACGGGTTCGATGACGCGCCGCGCAAGTATTTTGGACGGATTGGAGCCAGAGGCGAACTGCTCGTTGCACCCTAAAACATTGCGCAAGATGGGGATTGAGCCGGGTGGCATGATCCGTTTGACCACGAAACGCGGGTCGATTGTGACGATGGCACGCGCCGATCGCGCTGTGGCCGAAGATATGGTGTTCTTGCCGTTTGCTTACGTCGAAGCGGCGGCGAATATCCTGACGAATTCCGCGCTTGATCCTTATGGTAAAATTCCAGAATTCAAATTCTCGGCTGTGCGAGCGGAGAAATTTGAGGACGTAATTGCGGCGGAGTGATCTGTGGCCAAAGCGTTTAGGTATTTGAAGAACATTGAAACGGGGCGGTCGACTTGGCCGCCCCGTTTTGTTTAGGTGTTCATGTAGTGCAGGGTCTGGAAGCGTTTGCGCAGAGCTGCGGTTTCTTTTGCAAGGCTTTCTGGGTCGTTCGACATAAGCGAGCGCGCGAGCAGGTCGGCGATTTCGGGAACGTCTTTTGGGGTCACGCCAAAGCGGGTGATTTCTGGGGTGCCGATGCGCAGGCCGTTTAGATCGCCTTCGATTTCAGCAATGGGCAGGCCAATTCCGCAGGTTAGGAACCCTGCTTGGCGCAGTTTTTTGGCTGCGGTTTGTCCGCCACCAAACGGGGCCGCTTCGATCGCGAGTTGGTGGGAGGTTGTGCCGCCTTTTGCGTTTGCGAAAATCGGGATGTTGCGTGCGGACAGTTCGGTTGCAAAGGTTTGGGCGACGTCGATCATTTGTTTTGCATAGGCTGATCCGTGATCGCGCCAATCGAGCAAGGTCATGGCGAGCGCGGCGGATTTTGCGGCGTCAAAGTTGGCTGTCATTCCTGGAAATGCGATGGCGTCTAGGCGCTCGGCCATATCAGCGTCGTTTGTGACGATAAGGCCGCCAGCGGGGCCACCAAGGGATTTATAGGTGCTCATCGTCATGATGTGTGCGCCTTGGGCTAATGGATCGGGCCAAGCGCCACCTGCGATGATGCCGCATTGGTGGGCTGCATCGAACAATACTTTGGCGCCGACTTCATCTGCGATGGCGCGAATTTCGCTGACTGGATGTGGGAACAGGTTGAGCGAACAGCCGATGGTGATCAGCGATGGGTTTGATTTATGGGCCAAGTGGAGCAGGGCTTCTATGTCGATTGTGTAGCCGTCTGCATCAATCGGGGCGTACAGAATGTTTAGACCGTAAAGGCCCGCGCAACCAGCGATGTGGTGGGTGACATGGCCACCGATTGACGGGGGCGGCGCGATGATTGTATCGCCCGCTTTGCTGGTGGCCATAAAGGCGTAAAGGTTGGCAATTGCGCCCGATGGGACGCGAATTTCGGCGTGATCGGCGCGGAAAACCTCGGCGGCTAACTCGGCGCAGATGACCTCGATTTCTTCAATCGCTTCTAGGCCCATTTCGTATTTATTGCCGGGATAGCCGAGGGAGGGGCGTTCGCCGATGCCGCTGGACAAAAGTGCGGAGGCGCGCGGGTTGATGACGTTTGTCGCGGGATTGAGGTTAAAGCAGCTGTGTTCGTGGATTTCGCGATTATCATTTGCGAGGGTTTCAAGGCGCGTTGCAATTTTGGCCGATTGGGATAGTGCCGTTTCGCCTGCGATTTTTTGCACGAGCGTTTCGGAAGTTGAGGGAACCCATGGGCGGTGTTTGAGAGCGGTCATTGCCTGATCCTTTGCTGAAGTTGTAGTGATTTTGCAGATGCTGGGGTTGAATTGCAAATCAGTATTGCTAATTAATAGGCCTAGAAAAACTGAGTCTTGCTATGTCTGTCGCGCCCCCACGTCCAAGTTTGCCACCACTGAATGCATTGCGTGCATTTGAAAGTGCTGCGCGTCTGGGTGGGTTTAAACAGGCGGCGGGGGAGTTGAATGTCACGGCTGGTGCGGTTGCGCAGCATATCAAATTTCTGGAGGCCTGGTGCTGTGCGCCGTTGTTTGAGCGGCGTGCAAAAGGTGTGAGCCTGACGGTGTTGGGGCAATCTGTATTGGCGGATTTTGAACGCGCGTTTGATGCTGTTGGCTTTGCGAGCCAGCGATTGCGTGCGTTGGGTGCGCCCAAAAACGTGAACATTGCCGCGCTGCCGAGTGTTGCGCAGTTGTTGGTTGTCGCGTGGTTGCCTGCGATGCGCGACGCGGTGCAGGGTGTTCAGGTGTCGGTAACAGCAATGGAAGAGGCCCCGAATTTGGCGCGCGAACCCTTTGATTTGAGCCTGTTTTTCGAATTGAACCCTAAACAGAGTTTGACGGGGCTGGATGCGCTTATTCCTGTGGCATCGCCTTCGTTGGTTGCGGGTTTTACGGATCTGGAGGCGTTCATGTCTGCGCGTCATATTTCGGATCAAAGCTGGGCGCAGGATTGGCCGCGTTGGTTTGAAGCCGTTTTTCCAGATCAAATCTATTCGGGGTCAGGGCCAAGTTACTCGTTGTTCAGCATGGCGGTGGAGGAGGCCAAAAGTGGGGCCGGTATTTTGATGGCGCACCGCAGTTTGGTTGCACCGTTGCTGAAAAGTGGCGCATTGGTTGTTGCGATGGATCGCCCTGTTCCGATCGATCTGGCACTGGTGCTGGAGCGCAGCCCTATTTCTGGGGAATCGCCCGTTGTTGATGCGTTGGTCGAGGTGATCGAGACGCTGGTATAGGGTATTATTGCCAGTGAACGTCGCCCAGAAAAATGTAGCCTGCGCCGTAGATGGTTTTGATGAGTTTGGGGTTTTTGGGATCGTCGCGCAGTTTTGTGCGCAACCGAGAGACGCGCACATCCATCGCGCGATCAAAGCTGTCGGAAGCATCACCACCGAGGGATTCTTGCATGAAAGCGCGGGAAATGAGGCGGTTTGGAGCGTTTAGGAACAGGCGCAAGACTTCGCCTTCGGCTTGAGACAGGGGTGCTGTATCGCCCTCATCTGGGGTGAGGAGGTATTGGTCGAAATCGGCTGACCAGCCTGCGAATTTGGCAACTTGCGAGGCCTCCGATTGGGGCGATTTCCCACGGCGGAGCAGGGCACGGGCACGCGCGACGACTTCGGCTGGATCGAACGGTTTGATGATGTAATCATCCGCGCCAAGTTCCAGACCCGTGATTTTATCCTGCACCTGATTGCGGCCAGAAATGATGATGATTGCCGCGCCCTGATCGGTAGCCAGACGATGAACCAGCGCGAGGCCGTCTTTGTCTGGCAGGCCAAGATCAACGAGGCAAATGTCGGGGGTTATGGTTTTGAGCGAGGCTTCGAATTCGGTGGCGCGCGCAAAACTGGCGGTTCTGAAACCCGCAGCTTCCAGAGCGTCGGCGAGTGTAAGGCGAATTTGCGGTTCGTCGTCCAGAATGGTGATTAAAGGGGCGGGCGTGTTCATGCGTGAACCTCTTGGAATTTTTCAGCCAATTGCGGGGCGGCGAAGGGTTTTTTCAGTAATGGAAATTGGGCGCTGGCCTGTTGGTGGATCGGGTCGTCGGCGGGCATGCCTGTCATCATGATAACGGGCATGTTGTGGCCCGTGGTTAGCAGATTTCGCGCCATATCAAAGCCGTTCATCCCATCGCCAAGCATGATATCGGTCAACACATGGCTGATGCCGGGGATTTGCACCAGGGTTAGGGCTTCTTCAGCGTTGTCAGCCTCGATCACGGAATGGCCCATTTCACGGAGCATTTCGCGGGTTTGTAGGCGCAAATCTTCGCGGTCTTCGACCAAAAGGACCATGCCGGGATCGGTGGTCTTGGTGCCAAAACGCAGAGGGAGTTGGATGGTGACGACGGCGCCGCCGCTGGGTTGGTTTTTGATGCGTACGCGGCCGCCAGACATTTGTGCAAAGTCGTAAACCATCGTGAGGCCGAGGCCTGAGCCCTCGGACGCTTTGGTAGTGAAGAACGGGTCGAGTGCGCTTTGCAGGGCCTTTTCGGTGAAGCCTGTGCCTGTGTCGGTCACGATAAATTCGATCCAAACCGTGCCGCGCAAACGGGCCGACAGATGGATGTGACCCGTGTCGCCGATGGCGTCGCGCGCGTTGAGGATGAGGTTCAGCAAGCCGTCTTGCACAAAGCCATGATCGAGCATCACCGCGTTGGTGATGTCGTTGTTTTTGGTTTCTATCGTGATGCCGTCGGGCAGGGCGGCGGTTGCAAGATTAGTTAAATTGCTGAACAATTCGTCGATGGAGACGGCGGAAATTGACAGATCACGGCGACCAGACACATCTGATAATTTGTCGAGCAATTCGCCGCCGCGCAGGGCTGCGGCCTTGGTGGTTGTGATTGCATCCCGCGCCACATCGGGGAGGTTTTCAATGCGTTCGAGTTTGCCCTGGAGGCCGAGGATCACGGTGAGCAAGTTGGCGAAATCATGGGCAAGGCCGCTGGTCAGTTGCGCGGCAAGTTCGCGTTTGCGCGTTTGGGTGAGCGCGGCGCGGGCCTGTGCCTCGGCGGTGATGTCCATCGACAAAACATAGGCGCCGTTGATCGCGCCGTTGGGTGCGGTGTCTGGCGTGAGGGCGACACGGATACGGCGTGTGGCGTCTTGGAGATCAATTTCGATGACGGAGGGTTCGCCAAGTAGTGCCTTGTCGAACATCGGGCCGACTTGGGCGTAGGCCTCGGGGCCAAGGGCCTCGCTGGCGTGCAGGCCGATGATTGAACGTGGCGGGGAACCGATAACTTCGGACAGTTTGCGGTTGGAATAGGTGTAGCGTTGATTGCGGTCGATATGTGCGATGTGCGCGGGGGTCATTTCGGAGGTCATTCGCGCACGGGCCTCGGACTCGGTGAGGTCGCGTTTGGTTTCTTCGAGCGTGGCGATTGTGGCGGCAAGGGAGCGGTTGGTTTCGGCGAGTTCTTCGGAGCGAGTAAAAAGATCTGCTTCGAGTTTTGCGCCCTCTGATCGCAGCAAGGATTCTTGTTGTTTGATTTGGGTGATGTCGGTGTAAACGGTGACCCAACCGCCTGTGCGTAACGGGCTGCCTTCGACGGAAATCCATTGGCCGTTGTCGCGTTGGCGTTCCATGTAATGGGGTTCAAAGGCGCGGGCTTGGTCGGTGCGGCTTTGGACGAATTCTTCTAGGTCGCCAACTTCGCCGTAATCGCCGCGCGATGCGAGGTAACGAATGGCATCGGCAAAGTCGGAGCCGATTTCAACGATGTGATCGGGCAGATCAAACATTTCTTGATACCGCCGATTGGCCACAGACAGGCGCAAATCTTGGTCAAAGATCGTCAGGGCTTGGCCGATAAGGTTCAGCCCTGCGCGCATCATCTGGGTTGTGGTTTGGTCCGACATGGGGAGTTGGGTAGCAGAGGTTGCGGTCTTAATGCTAGGGGAATGTTGGTGTCGCCTGCCTCTCGTCCTTTGCTTTGCAAAGCCCTGCCGGCGCCGCATTGTTTCACAATGCGGCCTGTAACAATTTGATACATTTCCGAAAAATTTCAGAATGGTTTTGACGTCACTTCTTTCTCAATCAATGATGTTGCGTGGAGAATCATCGCTCTGCGCGACGCTGGACGGCCACAAAAGTTGGGCGCTGGCAACTGGGAGGAAATATTCGTGACAACTGGTCAATCCCCTGTCGGGGACCTCGTTACTATTCCGCGTTTGCTGGCGCGTAATGCATCGAAATTTGGTGACAAGCCTGCCTATCGCGAAAAAGAATTCGGTATTTGGCAAAGCTGGACTTGGGCACAAGTGAGCGACGAGATTTACGCTTTGGCGCTCGGCTTGTTGGAATTGGGCTTGAATGAAGGGGATCACGTTGCGATTGTTGGCAAGAACCGCCCATATTTTTACTGGGCGATGGTTGCCATTCAATCCTGCGGTGCTGTTCCTGTGCCGTTGTATCCAGATGCTGTAGCCGACGAGATGGCCTTTGTGCTGGATCATTGTTCAGCACGGTTCGTGATCGTCGAGGATCAGGAACAGGTCGACAAGTGTTTGGATGTGAACGAACAGCTGCCAGGCATGGAAGAAATTATTTATCTGGATGCTCGGGGATTGCGCAAATACGACCACACGCATTTGCATGATTACCGTGAAATTCAAAAGCGCGGCCTTGCGGGTTCGAAAAAAGTGGAACTTGATGCGCGGTTGGCAAAGCAAGATATCAATACGACCTGTGTGATGCTGTATACGTCTGGTACAACGGGACGCCCAAAGGGTGTTGTTCTGTCAAACCAAAACATCATCATGTCAGGCAAAGCAGCCGCAGAATTTGATGGGCTGCATGTGGATGACAGTGTGTTGGCGTATTTGCCAATGGCATGGGTTGGCGATTTCATCTTTACGGTTGGCGAAGGATACTGGACTGGCTTTTGTGTGGCCTGCCCCGAAAGCTCCGAAACCATGCAGCATGATCTGCGTGAAATCGGGCCAACTTATTTCTTTGCGCCGCCGCGTTACTTTGAAGGTGTGCTGACATCGGTGATGATCCGCATGGAAGACGCAAGCCCGCGTAAACGTAAGATGTTCAAGAAATACATGGATTTTGCCAAAGAGGTTGGTCCGAAAATTCTGGACGGAAAACCTGTGAGTTTTGGCGAACGGCTGAAGTATGCGGTGGGGAACTTCTTGGTTTATGGCCCGTTGAAAAACACGCTGGGGTTAAGCCGTGTGCGCGTTGGGTATACGGCGGGCGAGGCGATTGGGCCCGAAATTTTCGATTTTTACCGTTCGCTTGGGATTAACCTGAAGCAGTTGTATGGCCAGACAGAAGCATCAGTTTTTGTAACTGTGCAGCCCGATGGCGAAGTGCGTGCGGATACGGTTGGCGTGCCTGCCCCTGGTGTGGAATTGCGGATCGCGGACAATGGCGAGGTGTTTTACAAATCACCTGGCGCATTTGTTGAGTATTACAAAAACCCTGAAAGCACGGCTGATACCAAAGACGCCGAAGGCTGGGTCGCGACGGGTGACGCGGGTTTCATCGAAGAAGACACAGGGCATTTGCGGATCATTGATCGCGCCAAAGATGTTGGCAAAATGTCCGATGGTCAGATGTTTGCGCCAAAGTATGTTGAGAATAAGCTGAAGTTTTTCCCGAACATTTTGGAAGCGGTTGTTTTTGGCAATGGCAAAGACCGCTGCGTTGCGTTTTTGAACATTGATCTAACGGCGGTGGGCAACTGGGCAGAGCGTAACAATATTGCCTATTCGTCGTATCAGGAACTTGCTGGCCACCCTCAGGTTTTGGCCACTTTGCAAGAG
>Ga0233426_10003064_pt1 | contig 13454 bp, 14 predicted proteins | sample SI_118_April2016_6_FD_179875 | JGI IMG/M metagenome (GOLD analysis project Ga0233426, IMG submission 179875) | Seawater microbial communities from Saanich Inlet, British Columbia, Canada - SI_118_April2016_10_MG | ecosystem: Environmental > Aquatic > Marine > Inlet | place: Canada: British... | reverse complement strand
ACAAACATAAGGTCAATCAATTCTATACAGCGCCAACCGCGATTCGCGCATTGATGGGAGCAGGTGACCAGTTCGTGAAGAAGACCTCTCGCCAGTCCCTGAAGTTACTTGGAACTGTGGGTGAACCCATTAATCCAGAAGCTTGGGATTGGTACTACAGGACTATTGGTGATTCACGCTGCCCCATTGTTGACACTTGGTGGCAGACCGAAACGGGGGGGCATATGCTCACTCCTCTCCCCGGCGCCACTGACTTAAAACCCGGTTCAGCGACTCAACCCTTTTTTGGTGTACAGCCGATTTTATTAGACACTGAGGGTAATGAAATCATTGGAGAGGGTGAGGGATTGTTGATGATTAAGGCTTCTTGGCCAAGCCAGATTCGCTCGGTCTATGGCGATCATAAGCGTTGTATCGAGACGTATTTTAGTGCATATCCGGGGTACTATTTTACCGGAGATGGGGCAAAGAGAGATGCTGATGGGTACTATTGGATAACGGGGCGTGTTGATGATGTACTTAATGTTTCTGGACATAGAATGGGTACTGCCGAAGTTGAAAGTGCTTTAGTGTTGCACGAGAAAGTTGCAGAGGCCGCTGTGGTGGGATATCCCCATGACATCAAAGGACAGGGCATCTACTGTTACGTAACGCTCATGTCTAATGTCGAAGCCGATGATGCCCTAAAAGCTGAATTAATAGCTCTGTGCAACGTTGAGATAGGCCCCATTGCGAAGCCTGATGTAATTCAGTGGGCGCCAGGATTGCCCAAAACACGATCAGGCAAAATCATGCGCCGTATCCTTCGTAAAGTCGCAGCGAATGAACTTGATAATCTTGGAGATACGTCTACTTTAGCTGACCCAGGGGTCGTGGAAGAGTTGATTGCTAACAGGTATGTAAAGTAAGCATTTCTGTTGGTTTTTATCGGTTGATTAATAGGGGTTTAATGAAACTTTTTTTTGGAGTAACGCTTACAGCACTCATAATTTATTTTGTACTTCTGTTGATCCCAGGATATCCACCCGTTGATGAAATTCCTTTTTATCAAGATTCAGGTGTTTTAGTCATCGCCCATCGGGGTGGTCGAGCTCTAGTCCCAGGGAATACAATAGAGGCAGCAAAAAATGCTGTTGATATAGGTTCAGATATTATTGAAATCGACGTGCACTTAACGGCGGATAATATATTAGTGGTTAGGCATGATGCCATGATAGACACAACCACCAATGGGACTGGCTTGATTGCTAACATGACGCTCTCTGACATCCAGGCATATGATGCGAGTTTCAATGAGATAGATTATCCTGAAGCCTCTTGGGAAATTCCTTTGACAGTGCCATCGTTGGATTCGTTATTCACAGCTCTGCCGAACCAGCGCTACCTGATAGAGTTAAAGCCTCGGGCATTGCCGCCGGCAGATGCTCTCTGCGAATTAATCTTGGAACACAAGTTACAGAATCAAGTTGTGGTGGGCTCTTTCCATAGTTCAGTACTCCAATATTTTCGGAGATCCTGCCCATCTATTCCAACATCTCTTGGTAAGAGTGAAATAACGCTTTTTGTCCTCCTTGAAAGAATTAATCTGGGTCATTTATTCAAATCTCCTGGGTATTCTATACAGGTACCCATAAAATATGGAGACTTTGCTATTTTGACTTCAGGGCTCGTTAAACTAGCCCAAGATCTTAATATGCATGTCGACGTGTGGACGGTTAATGACCCTGTGGAGCTTGAGTTAGTTTCGAACATCGGTGTAGATGGCATTATCACTGACAGGCCCGACACTGCAATATCACTGCGCGACACCCCGACTGTTTTATAACTTATAAGCATAATGCCTACGCATAAACTAATAGTAAATTATGCAATAAAGCATAAGCATTGACTGCATACTCCCCTATAGGGTAAAAACGACCAGCCGGTCATGTTAGGCAACTCACTTGGCTCAAGGAACGGGTTATAGTCCGTTTGGGCGGAAATGAAAAAAACAATCGGGAAATTGCTTTAAGACCGTGAAACTAGTCTATTATAAATAATAATAATGATTCTGAATCATCGATGCGAAGTGAGAAACAAAATGAAACTTGATATAAGCAAACATCTTTCCAAGTTAATGCGGGATAATAATTTATCGCAAAGTGGCCTCTCTCGAGCCACCGGCGTACCTCAACCCACGATTAATCGTATTTTGAGTGAAGTCACTCGTGAGCCGCGCAGAGATTCTGTTGTTCGAATAGCTAATTTTTTTGGTATTACTCCCGAATCGCTATATGGCTCTGCAGAAAGCAAATCAGTCAGAACTCCTGCAGCTGAGTCTGTTGAAGAAATCTACAAAAGAATTGCTATGCTCAGTATCAATGAGCGAGCCGAGTTATTTGGTCGAGTATCGGAAAATCTCAAGTAGACAAATCAGCAAGATCTTTTTGCAATAGCGTTAGACTCTCTGGCGAAAGAGTCTCTAATTTACTTTGGAACATATCAAACCCTTCGTTAAACGCTTCTTCTAGGCTGAGGGTTTCTATGCCGCTGGACTCAAAGTCACTACCCAAATCTAATTCCATTTTTTTGCTCTCTTGGTCATCATCCTTCTACTTCTTAACTAGGAGTTTATGGCGTTGATGGGCTTGATGCATAGTACTTTTGTGTTAAATGTTTTGTAATGTGACGAAGTTGGTGCTTTAAATGTGATTTGCTGCATTAGACTTGCGAGCTCGACTCGAGTCATATAAGTTGCGTTTAAGTTAGATTTTTTTTCAAATGTGGAGGTTTTCTTGTTAGCCGGCGTTGACTTAAGTTTTTGGGCTACTGTTTTTACTGCCTGTCTGTTCGGAGCAATGTCCCCCGGACCAAGTTTGGCGGTCGTGGTCAATCACACATTAGCTACAGGACGATTAGCAGGTTCATATGCTGCTATCAGCCATGGTTTAGGAATAGGGACATATGCATTGATAACTGCATTTGGTTTATCTGCGGTCATCGAGCAAAATCCGGTGATATTTGAGACTACTCAGCTTGTGGGGTGCTTATTTTTACTCTACCTGGGCATTAAACTTATCTTTTCTGGTAAAGAGGTTGAGGAAATTGGACTGGCATCATCGCCATCATCATCCAATATGTTGGCGATAAGAGACGGTCTTGGTGTTGCGCTAATTAATCCAAAAATACTGCTCTTTTTCACCGCGCTGTTTAGTCAATTTGTGCAGATCGAAAGTTCGGTCGTGGACAAGATAGCTCTGGCAATCATTGCTGGTGGAGTAGACGCTTTATGGTATTTATTGGTGGTGGCCATAATCTCACGATCTGGATCAATTGCTCGATATCAAAGTGCTAGTGGCTTTTTTGGTAAAGTCTTTGGTCTATTACTCCTAATTATTGCGCTTCGATTCATTAATCAGATTGTTCTGGGTTAATAGTTATTTGTTCATAGGAATAACGATAATATGACTTCATTTGAGGCGCTTTACGATATAGCCGCCACCAACAAAGGTTCCCCCAAATTACTTGAAGCAATTATGCCTTCAGCAAAAACTTCAAGCGAATTGGCTGAGATCTCAGATGATCGCTACCTATCAATGATGACTCGGTGTGTTTTTCGTGCTGGATTTGTATGGCGAGTTATCGATAACAAGTGGGCAGGTTTTGAGGCTGCATTTGCCAACTTCAATCCATTAGCTGTGGCCCACTTTAGTGATGAGCGGCTCGAAGAACTTGCCCAAGATACCAGTATTGTTCGCAATTTCACTAAAATAGTTTCTGTGAGAAATAATGCAGTTTACGTCCTTGATAAACAGCGAAGTCATGGCTCTTTTGGTTCATTTGTCGCCAGCTGGCCCAGTGACGATATCACTGGTTTATGGCTGGAGCTCAAAAAACATGGCTGTCGATTGGGCGGTAACAGTGGGCCTATGATGTTGAGAAGTATGGGGAAGGACACTTTCTTAATGACGAAAGATGTCTGTGATGCGTTGGTTAACCATGGATTTATCGAAAAATTTAGTCCAAGTTCTCAACGGGATTTAAAAAGGGTCCAGATAATCTTTAATGATCTGAGCCAAGAGTCCGGCCGACCCCTATGTGAGATTAGCCGAATACTGGCGTATACTGTTTAATTTGGATGTTATCGAAATTGCTAAAGCTCACTTTTGATCCATTCGTCCATGCGGGTATCTAAAATGTCGAGAGGCAGAGCTCCCTTTGCATGCAATTGATCGTGAAAGCGACGTATATCAAATTTGTCTCCAAGCTTCTCAACGGCGCGAGCCCTTAATTCTTTAAATTTAAGTTCACCAATTTTATAAGCCAGAGCTTGACCTGGCCACGAAATGTAGCGATCAATCTCGACTTCTATATCATGTAGACTTTTAGCGGTATTGCCAGCAAAGAAGTTGATGGCTTTTTGGCGATCCCAGCCAAATAGGTGCATGCCAGTATCGACAACTAAGCGAACCGCACGCCACATCTCATAAGTTAGTTGACCGAATTTACTGTAGGGATCTTTATAAAATCCCATTTCATCACCCAAACTTTCTGCATAAAGCCCCCAGCCTTCCACAAACCCGGTATAGCTAAGATTTTGCAGCAGTACATGAGTTTCCGGTAGTTCACGTGCAAGGGATATTTGTAAATGGTGTCCAGGCATTGCCTCATGCAGGGTAAGCGCTTCCATTTCCCAAGTAGGACGTGTGTTGAGTGCATAAGTATTGGCATAAAAATAACCGGCACGACCACTTTCAAGGGACCCACCCTGATAATATGCTGTGGTCTGAGATTTAGCCGCATAACTCGGTATTTCAATAACGCCATAAGGCGAGCGAGGCAGTTTGCCAAAGAGTTTAGCTAGCTCTGGATCTGCTCGTTTGGCGATGTCGCGATATCCAGCCAATAAATCTTCCGCAGAGGTTTTATAGAATTGAGGATCTGTGCGCAAGAAAGCTGTAAATTCATCAAAGCTTCCTTCAAATCCAGAGAGGGTAATCACCTTGTCCATTTCTAGACGGATACGTTTTACTTCGCTTAATCCAAGTTTATGAATTTGCTCAGGGGTTAAATTAGTTGTGGTGAACCGCCTTGCCCTATGTCGATACCAATTATCACCGTTTGGAACATCAGATAGAGCGATAGATTGATTTGCACTGGGGATGTACTCATCCTCTAAAAATACCAGTAGTCGAGCAAATGCGGGGTAAACATTATTCTCTACAATATCTGTTGCTTCGGCAATAATTGCAGCCTGCTCTTTCGCAGTAATACTGCTGGGGAAGTCGCTAAAACTTTTCAGTAGCGGGCTCTTAGAGATATCTTTTGGCGTAGTGTTACGAATTTGATCAGGCACATCCCTTAGAGTAATTTTCGGCGGCGTAATTTTCTTGGCTAGGCCTTTCTGAAGGACCACTATATTTTTGTCAATATAGTCAGCCGCACCCCTTAAGCGCGTTAACCTGTCGAGGAAGTCTTGCCTGTTACTTTTTGGCATCAGGCTTAATGCATCAGCAATATCCTGTTGAACGCCAGCTCTCTGGTGTATCAGTATGTATTCTTCAGGGAAGATATATCCATCAACTTCATCGGTTACATTCTTTTCAACAAGCTTCCAGCCTAATAGAGCATCTTTAGTCAGCTCACTGGTATCAATTGCGCGAAGCTTTCGCAGAAAGCCTTTGGTCTTATCTTCATCCTCTCGAGCCGCCTTGAGCGAGGGGTCAGGCCAGCGTCCATTTTGCCCTGGATAGCCCACATAGGTTGCGTAAGTAGGAGAGGTGATCATTGTGTAGTGCCAAATCTCATCATAAAGAGTGTTGAGCTTTTCTTGCTCTGATTGCATGGCAAATGCAGATTGAATGCTCAGGGCTGTGAGTACTATTGTGATTATCTTAAACATCTAGTTTCCCCTTATGGGTTTAGTTTCAGCATCCACGCATTCACATTATCTTCCAGAATTGGCAGGGATACTGAGCCGTCTTTGAGGACCACATTGTGAAATTCCCGAATATCAAATTTGTCGCCTAGGGCAGTCTGCGCCTGTGCTCGTAATTCTTGTATTCTTAGCATACCGATTTTGTAAGCAGTTGCTTGAGAGGGCATCACAATATAGCGCTCTATTTGACGAATATTGTAACTTTCAGAGTGAGGCACATTGGCATTCATATAAGTGATAGCGTCCTCTCGAGTCCATTTTTTAGCATGAATGCCCGTATCAACTACTAGGCGGCAAGCGCGATAAAGTTCGCCCGATAGCCGTCCAAAATCAGAATAAGGATCTACATACAGTCCAATTTCCTTGGGTACTGCTTCAGAGTATAGCCCCCAACCCTCGCTAAATACGGTGTAACCACCAAAGAGGCGAAATTTGGGAATATTTTGAAGTTCCTGTGCAATGGATATTTGCATATGATGACCAGGAATTCCTTCATGATATGCGAGAGCCTCCATATTGTATTTTGACATATCACTCATCTTGTAGAGATTAGCAAAATAGGTCCCCGGGCGACTCCCATCTGGCGCAGGTCTCTGGTAGAAAGCCTGGCCTGCAGAGGCTTCACGGAATGGTTCTACGGCTTTGACTATTAAATCGGCTTTAGGCTTGGTGATGAACAGTTCATCAAGCCGAGACTTCATATTATCAATCATTGCTGTTGCTTCATCTAAGTAAGCCTGCTTACCCTCCGCAGTATCTGGATAGTAAAATTGAGGATCATTACGCATAAAGGTAAAAAACTCTTGAAGATCGCCTTTAAATCCAACCGTATTCATAATATTTTGCATCTCCGACTGAATACGAGACACTTCCTCGAGCCCACGGTTGTGAATTTGATCAGCGGTTAGATCGGTTGTAGTCGTTCTTTGAAGAGCAAATTCGTAAAATTTGTCGCCATCTGGGAATTTCCATACGCCATGATCATTGGTAGCCACAGATTCTAGATCGCGGAGCACTAATTGGAGCCGTCGATAGGCCGGAGCAAGCTGATCCTTTAGCGCGTTAGAGGCTGCTGATGTCAACTCAGATTTTGTGTCGTCAGCGATGTCTATATTTTCAATCTTACGTATAAAATCAGCAAGAAGGGTACTATTAGAGCCCTCATCAAAAGGAGCTCCAGTTAAAATGTTATCAATAGATTTTAAGACTAGGGGGAAGACGAATTTAGGCGCGATAATGTTTTTATCTTGGCGGATTTTGAGATGCCCAATAAGCTGATCTAGGACTTTTGGCGTGGCCGCAAGTCTTTTGATATAGGCTTGAGCCTCCTCTTCATTAGCAATCAGGTGTTGATTAATTAAAAAGGATGGAATCGTACCATGGACTCCGCGCATCTGGCTGACAGGATAACTGTGATACCGCCAACGGTCGCCCTCTAATCTTTTGTTAGCCTGTTCTATAAACATTTTCACGCTAAGCTTTGCAGAGGCATCAACGTTTGATAGATCAATTTTCATAACTTGCTGTAGATGGTTTCGCGTCATCTCAAGACTTTTATCCCTGGCTTGATCAGAGTTATCATCCCACTCGTCGTAGCGCTCCCGCATGCCAAGGTAAGTCATGTATTGGGGGCTTTCTTGTAACTCCTCCATAAATAGTTCATCAAGAAACTCGATAACCTGTTGTGATGTCATTGCTGTTGATTCTATAGAGGCCGATTCTGGTTGATCCATCTGGCAACCTGCGCATAGAGAAAATATCATCATTGCAATAAGGGATAAAAAAGCGTTCTTCATGATCGAAACTCCTTCAAGTTGATCGGTAAAAAATATTTAAACTTGATGTTAACTTACGTTATTTACTCTGCGGCATGTTATTATCATCGCTCCTAAGGGGCGGTCATTTGTTGTTGACCTGAGAAGCACCCTTTGAACCTGATCCGGATTATACCGGCGTAGGAATAGGAGATCGCTTGCCTTTACTTCGCCATTTAACCCCGGGTCTCTTTAAAATCAGTTACTGAGGCTTTTTATGAACGGCTCGCGTAAATCCATGGCTTATCATCCGAACTATATTTGTAATATCGGCAAAAATCTATGTTTTATCTTTTTGTCTTTACTCGCAATCGACAGTACTGCAGAGCAAACAATCGAAGAGATCATTGTCACCTCTGATTTTCGTGATTTGAGCCTGCTAGAGACCGCTGCGAGCATAACTATCTTGGATGACAGCAAGATCAGCCAGCGAAATGCTAAGCATCTAGAGCAGTTATTAAATATGGCTCCTAATGTTAATTTTTCTAGTGGTGCCTCCAGAGGAAAATTCATTCAGATTCGCGGTATTGGAGAGCGCAGCCAGTTTATAGAGCCATTGAATCCATCAGTAGGCATCTTAGTTGATGGGATCGACTTTACAGGTATTGCTGGTGCAGCCACTACTATGGATACCAAGCAAGTTGAAATATTACGTGGACCACAGGGAACCCTCTATGGGACAAATGCATTAGCAGGCCTGATCAATATCACCTCTAATCAGCCAACGGACAGGACTGAGGGTAATATATCATTGGACGTCGGGCATTTTGGCACTCGCACAGTGGCCGCTGCGGTCGGTGGTTCTCTAGCTGAGCAATCGAAATATCGTCTAGCAGCCCAACATCATAGTAGCGATGGTTATATATCTAATGATTTTCTGAACAGAGATGATACCGATAATATTGATGAGCTTAGTTTACGTAGCATTTTTGACTGGCAAGCTGGCGATGATCTCAGCCTAAAATTCACCCTATTTCATGTGGATGCAGATAATGGTTATGACGGCTTTTCCCTTGATAATACGCGACGGACCTTGTCGGACAATCCGGGGCACGACCGCCAAAAATCATCAGCAATTGCTATGCAAAGTCATTGGCAGCGCAATGATCAGTTCGATATGGTTGGCCTAGTAAGCGTTGTCGATACTGAACTTGAGTATGGCTATGATGAAGATTGGGCGTTTCCAGCAATATGTATGGGCCAAGCGTGTGAAGGTTGGGAATATAACTCTGAAGATAATTATCAACGAGATCGTGACAATAGAGTTGTTGACATAAAGTTAGTCTCGAGTCAGCCAAAACATCTGTTAGGCAATAATACAGATTGGGCAATTGGTCTTTACTCTCGTGACCAAGATGAGGGTCTACTGCGCCAATACACCTACAGTATTGACGACTTCGTCAGCCAATTTGATACTAGCAATCGAGCTGTTTATGGTCAGCTGGACATGATGTTATCTCACGATCTAACTATCATTGCTGGCATTAGATTTGAGAATCGCACAGCTACTTACAGTGACAGCGATACCGTTGACCACAGTGTTGATGAGAATCTTTGGGCTGGTCGCGCTGCCCTGCAATACAACTTTGATGCTAACACTATGATTTACGGTCTACTGTCTCGAGGTTACAAAGCAGGTGGTGTGAATAGCGATTCATCCTTGGCTGCTAAAGATCGTGAATTTGACACTGAGGTGATGTGGAATCTAGAAACAGGAGTCAAAGGAAACTGGTTAGACCAGAGATTGCAAGTTCAGCTTTCATTATTTTATCAACAGCGAGAAGATATTCAGATTAAACAGTCTCTGGTTCAATCTAGAGACGATAGTAATGCCAGTAATTTTATCGATTATTTCGGTAATTCAGCCAAAGGCAGTAACTACGGACTAGAACTTGAACTCAACTGGATGCCCACTGACGATTTCATGATATTTGGATCCCTTGGGTTGTTGGAAACGGACTATGACACTCCGCTTTCAGCTACTTTAGATAGTCGTGATCAGGCTCATGCCCCCAATTATCAATTTGTTGCAGGTAGCAGCATACAGGTCACTCAAAATCTTAGTTGGACAATCGACATAGAAGGGAAAGATTCCTTTTATCTATCCTCCAGTCACGATGAACAATCTTCCTCTTATGAGTTGTTCAATACCAACCTGACCTATCGCATTGAGCGTTGGACTCTGTCTATTTGGGGTCGTAATCTTTCCAATAAAGATGTCATCGTTCGTGGCTTTGGCGGCTTTGGAAATGATCCACGCAAATACTACGCAGTAGAACCCTATTACCAGTTTGGTGAACCGCGCACATTCGGTCTCCGTGGGCAGTATTATTTTTGATGGCATATCTCAACTGAATAAAGTCAACGAGGTAATTTGATGCAGGTGACAATCGATATCAGTATGTACCCCAATAGGGAGGACTTTATTCCTCCCATTGATGGATTCATCGAAAAGATAAATCATTTTGAGAATCTTAAAATTACCACATTCCCCACAAGCACAGTGATTCAGGGTGAGTATGAGCATGCCATGAAAGCTGTTCAAGATACTATTGCTACTTGTTATTTAGAATATAACATGGCGGTTTATGTAGCTAAAATTATCCCTGGTTATGAGGCACTTTAGTTGATTTTTGATTGGGTGAATCTCGAAACACTCGCGGTTGTTTTGGGCATTGGGTACCTAGTGCTAGCAATGCGTGAAAACAGTCTCTGTTGGTACTGTGCATTTTTTAGCACTGCGCTTTATGTTTGGATTTTTGGAGACGTTGATTTATACATGGAATCGGCACTTAATGTCTACTACATGGGGATGGCTATCTATGGTTGGTCGCAGTGGCAGCGAGGAGGCGTTGATAACACAGGAGTCAAGATTGTCCGCTGGACGCTAAAACAACACAGCATTGGCGTGATAGGAATTTTTACAATATCGGTTATTTCAGGCTACCTTCTATCTAAGAATACCAGCGCCCAACTGCCGTATCTTGATTCTTTTACCACTTGGGGTAGCGTCTTTACAACGGTGATGGTGGCGCGAAAGGTACTTGAAAATTGGTTGTACTGGATAGTGATTAACGCAGTATCTATTTATATCTATATTGATCGGGGCTTAGACCAGACAGCGGCAATGTTTGCACTGTATTTAGTCTTAGCTACACTAGGGTTCTATGCGTGGAAAAAAGCTTATGTCACCCAGAACAGCTCAAATACTCGATAAAACCCTATCTCGTTGGCGACAATGGGACACCGGCTTCGATAATAGCCTTGCCGAGCAACCTAAAGTGATCCAACAGCTGTTAGGTGGGCTCACCAATCAAACATTTCTTGCTGCCAGCGGTGACTTTCGTGCGGCGGTGCGAGTTAATGCAGCTAATACTGGCTTTCTTGGTATTGACCGAGATAGAGAGCAGCTTTTACTTAAGGCTCTTCAGTCTAGCGGGTGTGTTCCAAAACTTTTATACGCCGATGGGGATGCCCAGGTAACCGAGTTAATTCGTGGCCGCCACTTAACTGATAGTGATTTGGCTGATACAGAGATTCAATATCATCTCGAAAACTGTATTAGCCGTATTCAAAGTTATGCGGTGGAAACTATAAGTCAGCGAAACTATCTAAGTTATATTCATCTATACAGTGATCAGTTAACTGATTTTCAAGGATTGACTGAGATAGAGGACGCCGCAAGCATAATTGACAATAGTGTCTGGGGCCCGGTGATCGGTCACCACGATTTGATATTAGAAAATGTTATTTATGATGGCCAAAAAATGTATTTTATTGACTGGGAATATGCACACCTTGGTCATCCGCTAATCGACCACATTAAGCTATTTGGCCGAGATTATTGTGCAAACAAAGCAGATATATACACTATTAACGCACTGGAGACCCTCCAACGTGGTATTGAAAAATTATGGTACGCAGTGCAGGATAGCCAAACGAAAAATCATCGAGAATCACAGGAATAAACAATGAACAAACCTCTCAATGAGTTAACTCCAGAAGAACAATATGTCATACAGCAAAAGGGCACCGAGCGGCCTTTTACAGGTTTGCTAAATGATCACTCGGAGGGTGGGCTGTATATATGCAAGCAGTGTGATGCGCCTTTGTATCGGTCCGAGCACAAATTTCAGTCTCACTGCGGTTGGCCTAGTTTTGATGATGAAATTGAAGATGCCGTAACAAGAGAACCAGACGCTGATGGCCGGCGCACCGAAATTCTTTGCGCCAACTGCGGCGGCCACCTTGGCCATGTTTTTAGTGGCGAAGGTTACACAGAAAAAAACATCCGACACTGCGTCAACAGTATTTCAATGAAGTTTGTTGCCGCCGAATAAATATCGAAGCTTTTTAAACACTAATCCCGAAAGTTTTTAAATTGGAAAGGCTGGCCAAGGCTAGCCTCACGCACTGATGCCATAACTGCTTGCAGATCATCGCGCTTCTTGCCCGTAACGCGAACTTCGTCTCCCTGCACTTGGGCCTTCAGCTTTTTCTCTTTGATTAGTTTGACTAACTTTTTGGAGACATCAGCAGCAATTCCCTGTTTAAAGCTAACATTTAACGAGAATGTCTTGCCACTATGAAACGCCTCTTCATCATATTCCATTACAGTGGGGTCGATTTTGCGTTTAACCAACTGAGTGGCAAAAATATCGAGTAATTGTTGGCACTGAAAATCAGCTTCAGCCTTTAGTGTCACCACATCATTAGCGAGAGTAATACTCGCATCGACACCCCTAAAGTCGAATCGAGTGGTTAATTCTCGGGCTGCATTGTTAGTTGCATTCAATATCTCGGCACTGTCAACTTCTGAAACAATATCTAAACTGGGCATAGGACAACTCTTCTTAATCGATTTAAGGTATTATTTTAACTTATTATGCTTGGGTCAATAAAAATCAATGGTCAACTCATGTATCTGCGGTAATAACATAGCTTTTTCAAGCTGCTGTGAGCCTTATTTGAAAGGTAGCGCCATACCGAGCGAACCTGAACAGCTAATGCGCTCTCGTTACAGTGCTTATGCTTTGGGTGGGTTTGGTGAGTATTTGTTAAAGACCTGGTTTCCGCCCATGGCGAAAAATCTTAGGGTGAGTGAGCTCTCAGAAAAAACTCAGCAATGGATCAAACTTGATGTTTTAGGATCAGGCCGTACAGATACAGAGGGTTGGGTAGAATTTAAAGCCACTTATCAAACTAACAGTGGCAAAAGCGTAATGCATGAGAAGTCAGTTTTTACTCGAATAGAGCAGCAATGGTTTTATATTGGTGGTGAGATTATATAGACTTAGAATTTCCATGATCATCAGTTGAATTAAGGTAAATATTAGCAATGGACGTAAAATTAGTCGACCCTGAGCTCATACCAGCACTTGAGGCCATACCTGAGTTAGACATCTGGGCGGATCTAACTGTGACGCGGCAGGTGTCACTGCAGCGTAGTCAAGCTGTCGCAGCCACTCTGGCGCCTATCAGTAACGTCTCAACGTTGGATTACCAAGTGCAACAAGATAGCGATGACTCTGTGCCAGTCAGGGTTTATCGCCCTGTTGGGCATAAAGAGAACCTTCCCGCATTGCTCTGGATCCACGGTGGTGGATACTGCTTTGGTAGTATGGAAGGCGATGATTATTCAGTAAAGCGTATGGTAGAAGATATCGGTTGTGTGGTGATATCTGTGGACTACCGACTAGCACCTGAATTTCCTTTTCCTGTGC
>Ga0233426_10003061_pt1 | contig 13468 bp, 11 predicted proteins | sample SI_118_April2016_6_FD_179875 | JGI IMG/M metagenome (GOLD analysis project Ga0233426, IMG submission 179875) | Seawater microbial communities from Saanich Inlet, British Columbia, Canada - SI_118_April2016_10_MG | ecosystem: Environmental > Aquatic > Marine > Inlet | place: Canada: British... | reverse complement strand
AACTTTTTCTAATTCAGCAAATTTCTGAGTGGGCAAATGACGATCTCAATGAAACGTATTTTATAATAACATTACATCAAAATTTTTCTAGTTATGGTAACAACTTGTCTAATCATGATAAGTTAGAGTGGGAAAAGGTGAAAGGAAGGTTTGTAGATTTAGTTTTTAATGAGCCTGTTGAACAGTTGATCTATTTTGCCAGTAAAAAGCTAAAAGAATTTTTAATCCCTAAAAAAAATGAATCAGGTTTTAAAAAGTTATTGAAGTTAATCCAAGAGTCAAAATTAGTAAGTCATAATAAGCTGGTTAATGAAGAGTTAAATAATTCTTTATACCCTTTAGATTGGCTTTCATCAAATATTTTGGTTAATTCACTACAGCGTTATGGTCAAAATGAGAGATCATTATTTTCATTTTTAAATGATGATACTAGTTATTCTGTTAAAAAATTAAAAGAAAATTTTTATTCTGTTTCCAATGTATATAACTATTTAGTAAACACCTTGTCCTCAGAAATCAATAGTTCAGACAATCCACATAGAGCTCAATGGCTAACTACTTTTAGAGCACTAGAAAGAGCGGAACTAGTTTTTGAAGATGACTACAAACAAGCTTCTGAAGTAATTAAAACCATAGGTTTGGTTAATATTTTTTCAAAAGTAGGTGGCCTTTTTGATAAAGAGTTTATTACAGATTACTTTAAGTTGACAAGAGCTTTTAATGTTTTACCTATTTTAGATAAACTTGAAAAAGTAGGGATAACAAGGTTTTATAAACACAGCAATAAAATAAATTTTTTAGAGGGTACAGACTTAGATTTGGAACAAGAACTTATTAGTGTTAGTAGGGAAATTATTCCTAATTTTTCTATTGCTAACGAGGTTAAAATGCTTGTGGATTTACCTGTTTTACTTGTTAAAAAGTATTCTTTCGAAACGGGTACGAGACGTTTTTTTGAATACAGGGTATTTAATTCTTATCAAGAGTTAACAGAAGCTGAAGGTGTCATAGATGGTTATATAAATTTAGTGTTTGATGATATAAAACTGACGGATATAAAAAAGAATTCCAAGGATTTCACATCTAATATATTCGTTATGTACAAAAACTCATCTCAAATTAGAGAAGAGGTTTTAACAATTCTTAAATTTGGTAAATTAATAGTAAAGCATTCTGAGGATGCAAACGCAAAAAAACTTTTAGATTCAGAAAGACAGTTTCATTTACAGCGACTTGAGAATCTTGTAATTAATCAATTGTTTAATAATGATAAAAACATTTGGGTTAATAATGGTAAAACAGAACCTATTTTTAGTAAACATAAATTGTATGAATGGTTAACAGAAATATGTTACCAGATTTACGAGAAAACTCCCGTATTTAATAATGAATTAATTAATAAGCAATTTTTAAGTACCCCTATTAATACTGCCCGAAAGTATTTAATAAGAAGCTTACTTAAGAATGACCATACTAAAAATCTTGGTTTCCCTGAAGACAAATTCCCTCCTCAAAAGGCTATCTACATTAGCCTACTTAAAGAAGCAGGAATACATAAGAAAAATAAAAAATTAGGTTATTATGAATTAACCAAACCTTCTAGTAATTCTAATTTGTATAATCTTTGGAATGAATCTGATGCATTTTTAACTAGCTCTTTATCCAATAGAAGGAATTTATTGGAGTTTTATGAACTTTTACAGGCTAGTCCTTATAAGCTTAAAAAAGGTTTTATAGATTTTTGGATACCTATCTTTTTGATTGCTAAAAAAGAAGATTATGCTTTATTTCACACTAATGGAGGGTTTGTACCATTTATAACAGAAGATACAATTGATTTAATTCATAAGAAACCTCAAGATTTTTTAATCAAAAGCTATGATGTTTCTGGATTAAAGGTTAACCTACTAGAAAGTTATAAAGAATTAGTACAAATAGGTGATTCAAATTCAAAAGGAACACAATCTACTTTTTTATCAATTTTCGGAAACTTTTTAAGGTTTCAAAGAGGTTTAAACAAATACACTCTTAAAACAGATAAGTTATCCAATAAAGCAACAAAACTAAGAGAAGCAATAATGATCTCTAAAGATCCTGAAGACGCTTTGTTTAATTTATTCCCTACAGCATTAGGTTTTCATTCTCTAGCAATTAAAGAAGATGTAGAGGTCTTAAATTCCTTTACAAAGCACATCCAAGATGCAATTAGGGAAATACGTAATGCTTATGATGAATTACTTGATAGAGTAGAAAAGGTAATTATTGAATCTTTTTATTGTGAGTCGTCTGATTTCGAGGTTTATAAAGATAAAATCCAATCTAAAATTAATGGTATTAATCCAGCAACACTTGGCAAGACACAAAGTGTTTATTATAAAAGGCTAATGTCTCCTTTAGATGATAGAGTAAGTTGGATTAAATCTGTTGCTGATGTCGCTTTAGGAAAAGGGTTGGAAGAATTATTAGACCAAGAAGAACCATTACTAACTAATACTATAAAAGACTTATCTTTAGGTTTAATAAAAGCTTCAGAAATTCGTAGTTTTAATGCAAATAATTCTAATCAAGGAACATTATATTCGATTAGATTTTTTGGCGAAACAGGAGAGTTTATTGATGACAAGTTGGTTGTAAATACTAATTCATCAAAAGAATTCAGGTCAATCAAGAAAACGATAAGTGAAACAATTAGCAAATTAGATGAAGCTAAAAGAAAAGAACTTTTAGTGGAATTACTTTCTAAAGAAATGCATATTTAAGAATGGAAAATGTAAAACATTTATTAGGAATCTCAGGAGGAAAAGATAGTGCTGCATTATCTATTTATATGAGTCAAAAATATCCAGAATTAGATATTGAATACTATACTTGTGATACAGGTAAAGAGCTAAAAGAAACCTACGATTTAATAGGTAGATTAAACTCTGTTCTTGGTAGAGATATTGAATTATACAAGTCTATGGATGAGGATAATTCTCCTATGAAGAATCCTTTTGATCACTTTTTAGCAATGTATGGTGGTTATTTACCTTCTGCAACTGCTAGATGGTGCACAAATAAAATGAAACTACAACCTTTTGAATCTTATGTTGGAGACGAACCCACTATTTCTTATGTTGGGATTAGGGGTGATGAAAATAGAGAGGGTTATATTTCTAAAAAAGAAAATATTCAAACTATATTTCCTTTTAGAAAAAATATTTGGAGTGAAGATGTTATAAAAAAACTATTATCAAATTCAAATATTGATGCTGTTAAAAATTATTATGTTGAGTATTCTAGAAAAAATATTTTAGATAACGCATTACAATATGTGGAGCAACCTATTTCTCCAAAGTTTACACAAACACAAAAGCTAAATGCTTTAATGGATGTCGATTTAAAACTATTTAATAAAGTTGTTTTTGAATTCCTAAAGACTACAGATTATCCAATTGGTAAATTAGATGTGTTTCCTTTAATTGAAAATGATGAAATTATAGGAATTGATAATGTCTTTCAAATTCTAGAAGAATCTGGAGTGGGTATTCCTGCATATTACAAACCTATCGAGTATCAAGTAGAGATTGATGGTGAAGTAAAAAAAGGCACATACTCTAGAAGTAGATCTGGTTGTTTCTTTTGTTTTTATCAGCAAAAGATAGAATGGGTTTGGCTATTAGAACAACATCCTGAATTATATACAAAAGCTATTGAATACGAAAAAGAAGGATATACTTGGATGGCAGAATCTTTGGAGCTTTTAAATAAACCAGAGAGAGTTGCTTCTATTAAAAAGGAGCATTATTTAAGAATGAATAGACAAAAGAAAAAATCTAGAACAGGACAATCTTGGCAAGATGAAATATTAGAGGCCGAAGGAGAAGGTTGTGCTAGTTGTTTTATATAATAAATTATGGAGATATAATACAGTCATTAAAAGAATTTGTTTGGGATATTATAGGTTATTTAATTCCAGGTTTTACATTTTTAATTTTATTTAATTTGGTTGCACAACCAAATATTGGAGTTAAAAATCATTTTTTCTTTGATTGGGAAGTTTTTAGTTTTTATTTAATTATTGTAATCTCATATATTTTAGGTTTTGTCGTTTATAGTTTAACTATTTTCAAAATAAAAAATCAGGATTATTTTATATCTAAATTAGAATCTTTTTTTAGTGGTTGGAGGTCTAAAAAAGAAAGTAATGAGCTTTTTTTTAATAAATATATTAGTTCTAAACACAGCAAACATTGGCAAATAAATTTTAAAAAATCATCAACAGTAAGGTCAGCTAAGCAGTATTTGAAAGAGAGAAATTTTGTAGGTGTAGATGAAATGAAATTAAATGAAATGAGAAATATACTTATGTCAAAAAACCCTGAAATGGATGAAAAAGTATATACTTTTATGTTTAGATCTTCTGTTTTTGATCACTTATCAACTATTTTAATTTTATTATGTTTTTCTGCATTTATTCAAATAATTTATAACTTTTTTTTTGACGATATTCAATTTATTAAAACTGAAAGTACGTTTATTGGATTATACATTGTCTTTTTGATTTTAATACCTTTATTAGGAAACAGTAAAAGAATGTTTTATTCTATATCTCAAAGAATACCTTTTTCAAATTTAAAAAAACAATGAAGCAAAAAATATATTTAGCAGGCGGTTTTAAAGGTGGTTGGCATGATTATGTTATTGAAAACTTAGGTCCCAATTTTATTTATTTTAATCCTCAAAAACATCAATTAGATGATGCAGAAAAGTATACAAATTGGGATTTGTATCACGTTGAAAAGTGTGATATTCTTTTAGGCTATATGGCTGAAGATAATCCTTCAGGATATGGGTTGGCTTTAGAAATTGGTTATGCAAAAGCTAAAGGGAAATTAATTGTACTTATTGATAAACGATCTCTCAACGATAAAAGTTTTAAAAGGTACTTTTCAATATGTCACGAATCATCAAATATTATATTTAATGATCTAGACGAGGCAATTAAGTATTTGAAAACCTTTTCAGTTAAGAACTAATCCTAGTTTTCAAATAATCAGCTAGCTCAGTGTTTTTAAATAAACTCAATAATACTGTGCTAATTCTTATTTCAGTTATTTTAGATCTAAGCTCAGTTTTACTTCTAAAATCATTGATATCCGCATTTACGTCAATTTCTAGATATCCTTTATTTACAAATACTTTTAAAGGCATTCCTAGGTTGTTGTTTTTAGTTTTAAAACTATCTTGATGTTCATTCCAAGTATAATTAAAAGCATCCATCAAATCTGCTATTTCTAAAGAGTTTATTTTGCTTTCTGAAAATAGTTTATGTAAAGACATTAATAATATTATTTGATGAGGAGCTAGATCCCCTCTTGCTTTATCCCTTTTTAGATTATCTATAAACTCTTTCATATTTATTCTCAAATTATCTTTTTACAACTTCTATTAAAAAATCATCTGGACTATCAAATTTTCTCTCATATCCAGGTGTTTGTCGTATTTCTAATATATGTTTTGCTCCACCTTCAGCATATTCACTTATAATTGTCAATAGTTTACGAGATTTTAAAAAATCTTCAGCTTTTTCAGCATCAATCTTACCTATGGCCATTAATAGTAATGCATGTGCTATCGAATCAGATCCGTTAGTAATCATTTGGTATTGAAATGAAGATTGATTAGGTAAATTTGCGCCTATTTCTCTTTTATCATTAATAAACCCAATGATAGCAGCCCAAGCATATACTTGCCAATACTTTGAGAAAAATTTATCATCTTTTTTACTAAGAGATTCTTGTTTACGAGCAAACAAATTTCTTATTTGTTCTACATTACTGCCGTAATGAACGTTTCTCTTGTTAATTTCTACAAATAGCTTTTCCATTATTTAATTGTATTGATATAGGTTTTTTTATTTATTCTAGAATCTACACCTTCTTTGTCAATAAGGTCATTTATTAACTCGTAATATTTACTAATTTTAGCTTTAGTTATAAAACTACTTCTTTCTTCACCTTTAAGTTTGTTATAATCTTTTGACATTATTATTATTTGATCAAATGATTCTGAAAGATTTTGAGTTAAAAACAACGTATTTTCATCATCAAATTGGGATGTAGGCGCATCTGCTAAAAGAGGAAATGAGCGATTCATTTTTTTTTCACTCAAGGATAAAAAAGCATTTGCTACTGCTAGTTTCTGAGCTGTAAGCTCAGCAGTATTTAAATTGGTTAGAGTTTTTTTTGTCTCTTTATCAATGATTCTAACTCCTCTATCAATTTCAATCTCTCCTTGTGGATTACCTCCTAAATATTTTGAATATAATATATTACTTTCTTCATTTAAGTCATTTATTAGTTCATTTAAAGCCTTAGTTTTTAACTTTAATAAAGCTGTATTAATAACATTAATATATTTTTCTGCTTGAATTTCAGTAATCTGAGTTGAATCGTCAATTTGAATTATTTTAGCCTTACGGTCTAATAATACTTGTAGATTTCTTTCCTCAAAGGTCTTATCATTTTCATAGTTTAAAATCCTTCTTTCTGCACTTGCTTTGCTTTCATTTAAGCTTCTAATCTTATTCAAGACCTGTTGAGCGTTAGTTGATCCAATAATAATTTCAGAAGGGTTTTCAATACCAGATTCAGAAAAAAGGTTTCCCTTACGTGTTAATAATTTTTTTCTTTTTGCAATAAGTTTTACTATATCATTATCATTATCCTCAGCTTCTTTTGAAATGCCAGGTAACTCACTTAATAAGTTTCTTCTAAATCGATTAAGTTCAGTAAAGTTGTCTGAAAGAGTTTTTTGAATTTGATTATTTTTAAAATCTTCCATTCGTGACTCTAATGCATGATATGCCGCAGTATCCTCCTCTACAGCTCTTTCACATATGTAGCAAATATTATCATCTAACATTTTTTGTACATATTCAGGTCCAGGTAAAGTAATTGGGACTGGATTTTCTGATTTTTGAAATGACTTAATGTCTTTACTCAAAACATCAAGATTTTTTGATGAATTTTTTATTAAATCATCACATTTATTAAGCATCCATTTTGAAATAAATTTCTCTTTACCTTGAACAGATAGAAAATCTATTTTATCGTTAACTGATTTTATCTCATATTCTAACTTACTTAAGTTAGCTTTTAACTCTGAATATTTGTCAAGCCCCTTTAGTTTATCTTCCTCCTTAGAAATTGATTCAGTTATTTCCCTGAGTTCTTGCTTTGCATCTATGTTTTTATCGTCATAGGAGGAAATTTTCACTTTTAATTTATCAATTTCTGAAATGATAGATTGTTGTTCTGCAGTAAACTTTTTTACTTTTTTTAATTCTTTTTCAATTTTCTTTCCGATACTAGAGGATGAGGCTTTTGTTATGTTTACAAAGTTCTCATACATAGGAAAGTAAGAAATTTCTTTTATTGCATAATTTAAAGTTGAAGGATTACTGAAGTCATATAATTCATCAACTGTTTCTCCTTGAAACCACATAAATTTTCTAATGCTTACAGGGAAAATTTCATCTAAAAACCATTTATGTTCCCCTTTATCTAAGTAGTTGGTTTCACCATCTTTTACATACCAAATTTGTAATTCAGGTTTTGATATTGGAAAAACATCATCTGCACCTTTTCTAAAAAAAACTTCCTTTTCAAAATGATACTCTACAAGTTCTCCTTTTATTTCTTCATTTTCATGAAATTCCGCTGTAAGTGTAATCTTGATAGATGTTTTGTTTAAATCATCAACCTTAGATTTTGATACAATATGATCTGGTAATGTTACAACTTTATCAGCTGATTTCCATTCTTTCTTTGTTGTATCATCTTCTTTATCAACATACACATTATTAAAAAATGTCCAATGAAAGGCATTAAATAAATGAGATTTACCTCCAGAATTTTTTGCAGAAACTATATTTAGACCTTCTTCAAAAATAAATTCATTATGCTCTACATAACAAAAAAAGTTTTCTATTTCTACTTTGTTAATTATCATGTTAATTAAAAGTTTTAAGATAGTTAATTAAATAATTTTCAAACTCACCTCTCGCTTTGTCCTTTAAATCTGAGTTATATTTAAACTTCAATAAAACATCAAAAGCTTTATTTAAAATTATAGGATCTAATTTATCCAATTCTATCTTCTCAGATATTACATCTTCTTTTAGAATTTTATTAAATTCTTCTCGTAATGAGTCGTTTAATGATTTCATTTTATTTATAATTTTCAAGTTCTTTATTAGCTAATTCATAAATATCGATGTCAAGATCATAGCACATATTTTCTAGGTTCTTTAAACAAGAGTCTTTATTTTCACTTAATACAGCGAAATTTACTAGACGTTTTAATTCTGTAATAAATATATTTTTTTCGATTTTTGAAAGTTTTTCATCTGTATTAGTATGGTCTGTAATTGGTTTAACTATTAAATCGTAAATTATTGCAGAATCTTTTCCTTTAAAATTACGTAATACTCTACCTCTTCTTTGGACATATTGTCTCGGGTTTCCTGTGGAAGAGCAAAAAATTGCATATCTAGTTTGTGGAATATCTACACCTTCATCTAAACATTTCATAGCGAGTAAAGCATCAAGTTTTTCAGATTTAAATTGCTCAAATATTTGGTCTCTATTTTTAGTTTCACCTGTAAATTTTGCCATTCTTAAATGAAATCTGTCATATAACACAGAAATATATTGATCTATTAATCGATCATTATCTCTTTCTAAAGTAAAAATTGCTTCATCATTTTCGGTATAATCCACTTCTATACCTTCTGGCACATATATAAATGCATTCTTAAAATTTTCCTTACCTATTTCAGTAATTATTGAAACGAGTTCATTTACTTTTCTAGATGCTTTATGAATTACATTTTTTCTTCTAATTAATAAATTATTTACATAATCTGATTCACGATATTTACCAGTTTCATAATCTATATATTTCGCTAATTCTTTAGAGATTTTTAAATATTCATCCTGCTCGCTTTGCTCTAAACTAACTATTTTGGGATAATAATAATATTTACATAGTATTTTATTTTCAATAGCAGTTTTCATATTGTACTCAAAAGTATATTTTTCTTGAGAAACAGAAAAGTATTCATTTAGATTTGCATTACCGACCTCATCAAACTGTCTTTCTGGTGTAGCTGATAAACCAATACGTTTTTGCAAATAATTAGGCAAGACTTTTAAAAATCCTTGTGACCCCATAGTATGTGCTTCATCAGCAATAATTGTTATTTTATCAAAATCATTTGAAAAATAATCTTTAAATATGGTTTGGAAATTAAGACCTTTAAAAGTAGCGTAAGTTGTTATGATTGCATAATTACTCTCCCTCTGAAAAACAACATTTTTACCTATGTCCTTTAGCTCATTTTTCCAATTATTATTTATGCTGCAACAAACAATTGTATCCAAAAAATTAAATTTAACTTTTGTTTCATCAATCCATTGCTTAGCTAATGCTGTTGTAGGAACTAATACAATGAATTTATAATAGTGGTTTATTTTATAGTCATTCAACACACAATTTAAAGAAGTAATTGTCTTACCAGTCCCTGTTGCCATTGCAAAAAGCCCCTTTCTATCTTCCTTAACCCATTCTAAATATGCTTTTTGTTGATATGGTCTTGGCTCACTTAACTTATTATCAAAACGGGGGAAATGTGGTTCCATTTCTTTTTGTTCAAACTCTTCAATTTTTGCGACAGCGGTTTTGATTGATTTTTTAATTTTAGGATTATTAAAAATTTTATCTCTTTTGTTTAATAGCTCTTTTTCTTTTATCAATAATTCCTTTATATTTTTATTTCCAAACTCATTCTTGATGCTTGCCTTTATTTCTTCAATATTTAGATATTCCACGTGCTTAGAGTTTCCTGAAAAAATTTCATCGAAATCTTTAATTTGCTTATCAACTGATCTTTTTGACCTCTCATCATCCCAGGATAACCGGCACTCCAATTCTTCTAGATTTTCAATAAAACCATAATAAGTAAAATTACAAGATGATTTATAACTTACAGTATTTTCTCCATCCGAAAAAACACCTGATTTATAATGAGATATTCCTTTGCCCCCTTTAGGTTTAATGATTTTAATTTCTATTTTATCATTTGCAATTAGCCAAGAAAAGCATTCAAAAAAATGCTTGCCATATTCGTCCAACGATTGATGCAAGCCTTTAATATCCTCAAAGTTATATATGGTAGAAAAAGATTCTTTTTTTTGCCCATGCGCAATGGCATTTCTATCCTCTTCGGAAAGAACATTATTAATAACTGCTCTCATTTTGCCCCCTGAGTAAATAAAATTTGCAAAACCTAAGGATAATAGTTTAATTGCAGAAGAACTAAAATATCCCAAAAGTAAATCAAAAGTTTTGCTGTTACACAATGCATCTAAATAGAACTGTAATGGTTCATCTGAACTCCCAGTTTTATAATCTCTATCTATTGACCAATTTACTTCCTTAAGCATCTTTCAATTTTAAATGTTTTTTTAATAAATCACAAAAGAGATCTATATCATCATTTCTAGAAAATTTATCAATTGAAATTCTTAAAGCGTTATTCTTATTAAATTGAACTGGTTTAATAGCCTTTAAAACATGTGATTCTTCTAATAGTTCTGAATTACAAGCTGAACCATTGCTTAACGCAACATTTTTTAGGCTACCAATAAAGACATCAGATTCTAAGTTAGGTATGATTAAATTAATAATATTAGGAACTCCTAATTCTATGTTTGAGACTGCATTAAAATTTGTTATTTCACGAATACTTTTTATTAAATATTCATTTAATTCATTTAATTTATAATTGACTTCAATCATTTCTTTTTTAGCTAATTCACAAGCTTTGCCTAATCCAACAATCAAAGGTGTGTTATATGTACCTCCTCGTAATCCTGCTTCTTGTCCACCACCATGTATAATAGGTGTTAATTCAATATCTTGTCTTTTATACAAAACCCCTATACCTTTTGGTCCATTGAGTTTATGCCCAGAAAAACAAAGCATATCTATACAATCTTCCTCTACATCTACTTTTACTTTACCAACGGCTTGTGAAGCATCACAAAAAAAAGTGATATTATGATCTCGTGCAATTGTGCCTATTTTTTTAATAGGTTGTAGTACACCAGTTTCATTATTTACATACATTATTGCAATAAGTATGGTGTTTTTCTGTATGGCATTCCTCAATTCATCTAAAGAGATAAGACCATTTTTGTCAACATCTAAATAGGTAACTTCATAACCTTTTGTCTCTAAATATTCACAGGTTGCCAATACGGCTTTATGCTCTGTTTTAACAGTAATAATATGGTTTCCTTTATCAAGATGAGCTTCAGAATATCCTTTTAATGCCAGATTTATAGCCTCTGTAGCTCCAGATGTAAAGATTACTTCTTTAGGATTACAATTAATAATAGCTGAAACTTGTTCTCTAGATTTTTCAATGGCTGTCTTTGCAGTTTTTCCATATTTATGGTTACTAGATGCGTTCCCGAAATATTCAGAAAAATATGGAAGCATAACTTCTAATACTCTTGAATCTACTTTAGATGTAGAGGCAGAGTCTAAATAAACAGGGAGTTCTTTTTTCAATTTAGCAAATGGTTATTAAGCATGTCATAAAGTTAAAAATAAATTACTTGTTTATCTAATAGTTCATGTTTTTTATTCATTTTCTTTTTTTAAAAAGTAACTATTACTTTCTATCTCTTCTACATTAGCTAATTGCTTTTCATTAAAAACGATCGGTTTTTCTGAAATAATAGAATAAGGATAATTTGCCATTATTGAAAATTGTTTACTTTGTTCTGTATCTCTAACCATTCCTGTAATACTATCGTTTATAAGAGAACGTCTGACCCGTCCTTTTAAATTTTTTGTTTCTTCTTTTAACCCATTAGACAGTCGTATGCTTTTGACCTCTTCATAAATATCTGTAAATTTTACATAATGTGTATCGCCTCCTATATTTAAAATTGCATCTAATGTTTGTTTTGTTTCTGGATATGTCATTTTTACTCTTTGTTTTCACCAAAATCAAATGATTTTGGTTTATTTATAACATAATTTATGCTTCGGTATCCGCAAGCCCATCAAATTTTGCCTTCATAGTCGGATTACCATGGGTTAATTTTTTAATGGTTAAATCATCCGCTTTATTATTAGCCAAGCGTAAGTTATTTTCTGAGGATAATAAAGCATCCTTTGTCTTATTTAAATGGCTAATTGTTTTATCGATTTCATCAATAGCAGTTTTAAATTTACGGCTCGCTAAATCATAATTGTAAGCAAAACCTTTTCTAAATATGTCAATTTTTTCTTCAAAATTGGTAATGTCCAAGTTTTGATTTTTAATTAAATTTAATTCTGCTTTGTATTGCATGGAATTCATGGCTGCATTGCGCAGTAGTGTGATAATAGGAATGAAAAACTGCGGACGTACCACGTACATTTTAGTATGTTTATGTGATACATCAACGATACCTGTGTTGTAGAATTCATTTTCAGATTCTAGAAGCGACACCAGTACTGCATACTCACATTTCTTTTCTGTACGGTCTTTATCTAGTTTTGTAAAGAAATCCTCATTTTTCTTTTTTGTGGCAGTTTCGTCATTCTCATTTTTCATTTCGAACATAATGGATATGATTTCATTGCCCGCTGCATCCGTTTCTTTATAAATAAAATCACCCTTATTGCCACCTCTAGCATCGTTGTCTTTTTCAAAATAGGCATTCTGAAACGCCGTTGCACGTAGCTTATTAAATTCCGTTTCACAATGTTGCTCAAGCGTTTCGCCAACCATTTTGGTGGATAGTTTCTGCTTGAAATCTTTTAATCGAGCAATTTCATCATCTTTCATTTTGATGGTCTCATTTTTAATAATGAGTTTATTCGTAAACTGTTCTTTAATTGATTTTTCAAGCAACTGTGTTTCAGTTTTTTGTATTTTTAATTCATTGGCAAAGCTATCTCGTTCTTTTTCAATGATCTTAACAGCTTGTGATACTTCTAGCTGCTTCACTATTTCTGCATTCTGAATTTTTGAATTTGCCGCAGATATTTCGGCTTCTTTGTCAGCCAACAGTTTGGCAAGTTCGCTAATACTTTTAGCTTTTAAATCCGTAAGTTCTTTATCTTTTTCCGTAAGTTCTGCTTGCAATGCAATACGGGTATTGGCTTCGGCGAGTTTCACAGCACTTGTTAAGCGCTCCTGCAATTCTTCTTCGAATTGATGATCACGCACTTGTTTTAGGATGTCGGCAAAACCAGCCTCGTCTACTTTGAAAGCCTTTTTGCAGTTTGGACAGATAATTTCGTTCATAGATTTTTTTTAATTTTACTTTTTTATAGCACTCCGTTGAAGCCTTAATCAACAGTTTTTCTTCACTTGGTTTTAATTCCGTTGAGGTTTTTTACTAGTAGTGTAGGTATATCC
>Ga0233426_10003057_pt1 | contig 13477 bp, 13 predicted proteins | sample SI_118_April2016_6_FD_179875 | JGI IMG/M metagenome (GOLD analysis project Ga0233426, IMG submission 179875) | Seawater microbial communities from Saanich Inlet, British Columbia, Canada - SI_118_April2016_10_MG | ecosystem: Environmental > Aquatic > Marine > Inlet | place: Canada: British... | reverse complement strand
TTCATGAGTACATACTTCACCAGCACCTTATTGTGATGTTATAATGACAACAACACATAAAACATTAAAAGGTCCTAGATGAGCTATGATTATGGTTACTGATAAAGGTTTAGAAAAAGATGAATTATTATCTTCTAAAATAGATAAATCAGTGTTCCCAGGTCTACAAGGATGACCACATAATCATCAAACTCTAGCAATAGCTGTGGCACTTGGAGAAGCACTTACTCCAGAATTTCAAGAAATGAATGCTCAAATAGTTAAAAATGCTCAAAAATTAGCATCTGAATTAGAATCAAAAGGTTTTGAAATAGCTACAGGATGAACAGATAATCATTTACTCCTTGCTTCTGTTTGAAAAGGAAGAGGTTGATATGTACAAGAAGCATTAGATATTGCAGGTATTACATTAAATAAAAATACTGTTCCAAATGAACCATGTACTCCATTTAATCCAAGTGGTATTAGATTAGGTACTCCTATTATGACACAAAGAGGAATGAAAGAAGAACAAATGGTAATCGTTGCTGAATTAATGTTTAGAGTAACTGAGTTAATCTCTCAATTTAATTATCAAGATGATAAAGAATTAAGAAAGACACAATTAAAAGAGTTTAGAGAATTTATTAAAAATAATAAAGAGTTAGAAAACATAAGAGAAGAAGTAAAAAATCTTTGTTCTCAATTTCCTATTTATTCATAATTTATAAGACCGGTCTATATTAATAGATATTAATTAAAGATATAAAAAAAGAGTATTTTAAATAAAAATACTCTTTTTTTAGACAAATAAATAAAATATTGTCAAAGTTAAAATATAAATTTATTTGATTAAATAAGGAATAAATCTATATTATAGACATATTATATATTAAAAATTATGTCTATGTACAAATATACGAGACAAGAAGCTGCAGAAATGCTGAATATATCTACTAGAAGTGTAGATAGATATATTAAATCTGGTAAGCTTAGATCTAAAAAAGAAGGTAAAATAGTTTTTGTAAAATGATCAGATGTAGAAACAATTATGGGAGGATGAAAATCTACACAAGAAGTTATTGTACCACAAACACAACAAACAAATCCTTCAACACAATCAGTAGCAACAAAAGAAGCACATACTGAATCTAGTCATATATTAGAAACTGTATATACTGATTTAAAATCAGAAATTAAGCAAAAAGATGAAACTATTCTTAATCTTTCTCAAAAATTATGAAGAGCAGAAGAAATTGCTAAAAATTCTGTTTCATTGATTGAATTTAAAAAATCACAATTCTTATTAGAGGAATCAAAAGGTTATTTAAATAGTGAAGTTGATAATATAAAAAATGAAAAAGATAAATTAGAAAATGAATTAAAATATGAAAAAACAACAAATATTATATTAATAGTATTCGTAATTGTACTTATAGCTATGGCAGCTACAGTTTGGTTTCTTCAAATATAAAAAACTTGTGTTCATAGAAAAATTTATTATTCTATGAACACTTTTTTTGTCCTCATAGTTCAGTGGAAGAACAACCCCCTCCTAAGGGGTAGACGTTGGTTCGATCCCAGCTGGGGATACCAAAATAACGATTTAAAAAAGACACTCAATTTATTGAGTGTCTTTTTTTGTATATTTTTAATTATTAAGCTATAATTATCATACAGTCCTTAAATTTAAAAAAGGGGTTTTTATATGGACCTATTACAATGTATGTCATGTATGTTAGAAAAAAGTTATATTCCACAAGTAATAAAAGGAAGGCCAGCTAATAATAATGAAGATTTTAATCCAGTTATTGTTAATGAAATTCCTTTAATTTCTTATGAAAATCCAGATTATCCTTCATTTAATTGGGGATATGGTGGAACAGGGCCAATGTTATTGGCTATGTCGTTAACATCTAATGTATTTGGTATAATTTCTGATTCAGAAATTAATGGAAAATTATATTTATTTGGTGCTGCGAGTAAATTTATTGAAACTAATTACTTGAAAAAATTTAAAATGAGTGATTCATTTCAAATAACAGATGTAGATATTGCAAAAAAACTATATCCATATTTAGTTGAAAAGATAAATGTAGCAATAAAAAATTGATTTTTTATTCTTGTAAAAGTAAAAGTAAAAGTAGTGCTTAAACACTACTTTTTTTTATCTTTCATACTTATCCTGCAATTCTTCTAATCAAATATAGTAGATAACTGGATATTAGTGTGGAGAGTCAATTTAATCAACAAAATCTATTAATTCTATTTTAAAGACTAATTCTTTTCATGCTAATGGATGATTTGTATCAATAATTACTTCAGTATCTGTAGTTGAAAGTATCTTAAAATCACCTTGTGGTGTTGGTAAGACGTTTCAAGCTTCTAATACAATACCAGCATCTACAAATGATTTTAAACTACTTTTATCTACTGTTTGAGTGTTATCTTCGTTATATTTTCAGTATCACTCATCAGATGAAATTGTTATATTTTTTATTTCATCTATTTTCATTCATTTAACAGCAGAGCTAAACCCTTTTATTATATCATCACTTCAAATAATAAACTCAAACTCTGTGTTTGTATCATAACTAGAGTCTATAAGCTCTCAGTCAGTAAGACTTAATATATAATGTACTTTAACTTTATCTCAAATTATAGCTTTTCTATTTTTCTTTTCTAGATTTTTTATTTCTTCTTCTATTTTTTCATTCGCTTCTAGTTTTTTTATTTCTTTTTCTATATCTATTTTATAGTCTTTATATTTTCAATTGGAATATTCTTTTATTGTTACTGTATTTATTATAATATTATCAGTAGGTTTATTATTATTTTTATCAGTTTCTATATCAGCAATTTTATTTACTACTTCCATTCACACTATTACTTGTCCAAATACTGAATGTTTAGATGTATCAGGAGATTTATTATAGTCTAAAAAAGTATTACTTACTTCATTTATAAAAAATTGACTTCAATTCGTATCTTTTCAAGAATTAGCCATAGAGACTGATCATGAAATATTACTTAATTTTTCACTGAATTTATCCTTAAATTTTCATCAATAAATTGAATTTCATCACATACCAGTTCATGTTGGATCTCATCATTGAATCATAAAATTTTTAATAACTCTATGAAATATAACTCAATTATAATTTCAATTTTGAGCTAATCCTATAAAATTTAAAGTCATTCTCGGTACATCTTTCGTGAATAATTTAATTTTTATTAGTCATTTATTTGTGTCCATAATAGCAACTATGTCTCAATTTTTTATAGATTTTAATTGATATTCATTTACATTATTAAACCCTATTTTTTCCTTATATATATATATTTTATCCTCTAAATTTTCTTTAACCAGAGTGAGTATTTTTTTATTTTTTATAGACAAATTGTCTCACTTTATTTCTATTAACTTAGAAATTTTATTATGAACTCATTCTATTTTTTCTAACTTCTTATTTAAGTCAGATGTTTTATTATCAATTTTTGAATAATAATTATCCATCAATTTATCTACACTTTCTTCATAACCAGCACTTACAGTTGATAGAAATCAAGTCAGTATAATTAATCAAATAAATAGAGATAATAATTTTTTCATAATAATTCATTAATATATAATATTTTTAGTATAAGAGTATGGAATAAATTACAAATAATTTAATAAATAATCCGCTTCCTAAGGGGTAGACGTTGGTTCGATCCCAGCTGGGGATACCAAATAAGCATTTTAAAAAACTCTCAACATAGGTTGAGAGTTTTTTAAATAAGGATTTATACTAAGTATAGTTCTTCTATTTTCATTCTTTTATATATAAACCTATCATATCGGTTAATATAGAATTATATCATAAATCATTCGCTCTTTTTCTATTTAAACAATATCATGAATAGATTTGTATCACTAATAATATTATTTGAATAATTATAATAATTAACATAGGTATTATTATTGATTTATTCTTAATATTAATTATTAGAACAATAATAGGAATATTAATAGAAAAGAAATTAATAAAAAATAATATGTACCATTTTAATGCTAGTTTTCTATATTCTTTTTTTGATAATTTTCATTTACTTGAAAAATAATTATCTTTAAATGTACTCATTGTGTGATATTTAGTATATATTATTATATTAAATATACAATATTATCTCTCATATTTGTCCTGTAATTCTTGTAATCAGATATCGTAGATAACTGGACGTCCATGTGGACATGTTGCTGAATAGTCCATAACTGCGTCATTGAGGAGTTTATTCATTTCGAAGAGATTGAGTTTATGTCAGAATTTGATTGCACTACGACATGATGCATAGGCAAATATTTTGTTTCTGACTTCTTCGAGAGTTTGAGATTTAGTGAAACTATGAGATCAAATATCTGATAATATTCATTCTATAATAGAACTAATATTTTCTTTTTTAATAAAATCAGGGATTCAATTGATGATAATATTTCATGCTGAAAGTATTTCAAAATCAAATCACATTTCTAAGAAAGTATCTTTATTATTTTGAAGTATTTCAAAGTCTCATCCTGATAGATTTATAGATTCTCAGATTAATAATCCTTGAATTTTAGCTTCATATTGAGATTTTACTAATTTTTCATAGATAATTCTTTCTGCTAATGCATGCTGATCTAGGATTTGCATTCATTCAGGTGTTTGCACTATGATATAAGAATTATGCATTTGTCCTATAATTCTTCCCATTTTAGTATCATGCAGATCTGTAGATTCATGGACCGGTCTACTATTATATGATTCAGGATTATTTCCATCTAATAATGCGCGTGAAAAATTATTCGCAGAATTTATAGTTCATTGACTCGGATTTGGAGTTACGTCTTTGTATGGTGAATAAGATTTAAACTTTGTTCCTGAACCTGTATAATATTGCGGATTACTATTATTTCATGCCTGTGAGTTATTTCAAAAACTATTTCAGTTAAAATTATTAGTTATTTCACTACTTTCCGATTGTTCAGCAAGTTTTGGAGATAATAATGTAGTTTGCTCTAATTTGTTAAATAAGGCTGAATAGACTCATTTAAATATAGATTGTTCATCAGCGAAACGTACTTCCATTTTTCTTGGATGTACATTCACATCTACTTGTGTTGGATCAAGGTTTATATGAAGAATATATCCAGGAAAACAACCATGAGGTATAAATCTATTATAGGCATTTGATATAGATTTATAGATCAGTTGAGATTTCACAACTCTGTTATTAATAAAGAGTGATTGTTTATTTCTATTTCAAAAACTTACTTTTGGATCTGATATATACCCTGTAATATTAATTCAGTATACATTTACCTCTAGTGGGAGTAGATTTTCAGAAAAGTCTTTTCCATACACACTATATACCCTTGTTTGTAGATCTTCATTTTTTTGATATTTAAAGACCTGTTTATCTTCGTTTATAAATTCAAAACCTACATTTGGATAACTTAGACTTATTTGTTGTAAAAAATCTAAGATATGATTGTATTCTGTTCTTGGTTTTTTAAGGTAATTTAAACGAGCTGGAGTATTATAAAATAACTCTTGAACGATTATCTTTGTACCATTTTCACATGCTACGTCTTGAATTTGTCCAGCTTGTCAATCTATTATTTTGATTGAATTTCAAGCTATATCTGATGATGTTTTAGATTGTATTTCGAACTTACTTACAGATGAAATTGACGATATTGCTTCTCAACGAAAACCAAAAGTCATTACATGATAGAGATCATCTAAATTTTTAATTTTTGATGTTGAATATTTTTCAGCAACCAGTGGGAGGTCATCTTTTTCAATACCAGAACCATTATCCGTGATAATTATTTCTTGTATTCATCATTCTGATATTTCTACTGTTATTTCTGTAGCTCAAGCATCAATAGAGTTCTCTATGAGCTCCTTAATAACCGAGACCGGTCTTTCAACTACTTCACCTGCAGCTATTTGATTTGCGAGAGTTTTATCTAACTGAATAATTTTTCACATAATTGTGCAAAAGTTATGAATAATTTGTTAATAAATATATGAATATTATACAGAAGAGCAAGCTAATCTATAAGTATTTTGGTTATATAATTTTTTTATGTTAAAATTATAATAATTAAATATAAATATTAAAAAATGAATTCACTGAATTGAGGTAATGTAATGTGACCAGATATACCAAACTTACAGCAAATAAAAGATAGATTGGTAGCTAATGTATATTATATAGTATCAAAAACTAATGATTGAAAAGATAAAATCAAAGTTAGAGTGTGACAAAAATGAGAATCTGAACAAAGTAAAACTTATGATATTCAAAATTATATTGATAAAGTTTGAAGTGAAACACAGATGATATTAGACGTTTTAGAAAAAAAAGAGGAATTTTTGAAGTCTAAAGTTATTAAAGAAAGTTTATTTTCAAATACAGGCAGTATTAGATGAATACATATAATTGAGAAAAGGTCACAATTAACATTTTTAATTCACTTGGATAATTGAAAAGAATCAAAAGAATCTACTAAAAAAATTAATCAAGAAAATTTTGAAACTATATTTTATTGAATGATTGAAAAATTTTTAAACCTTAGGAAAGAATTATGAATGAATAATTTAAGTAACAATGAAATAATTAAGCTTACATCATACATAGATTATTATAAGAAAGAATATGAAAATAAATTAACAGAAAAAAAATATCAAGAAGAAAAAAAATGATTAATAGAAAATTGATTGGTTTCAAAAAAATGAAAAATATTATCAATTAATAATTATTGTTATGGTAAATCAATAATAAATAATCAATACAGATTAGTATTTTACAAAAAAAATTGAGAAAAATTAACAAAAAGACTAGAAGCTGAATGATATGATGAAATAATAAAGGAATATATAAAAATTTTTGCATCAGAAAATAATATTAATCCTTTTTCAAAGACTTTTAAATGGTTGATGGATAATAAAACACTCTATTCTATAGTCCATAAAAATAAAGAACAAAAAAATAGTAACTTTTGATAGTTACTATTTTTCTTTTGTCATGAAATCTTTTGCTTTATCTTTCAACATATCTGGGATTTGTTTATAAGCAGAAATGATTTCTTTGATTTTATTATAAAAATCTACTATTTCCATAACCATTCAAAGTGCTTTCATTACTCTCATAAGTACTAATGTGAGTAATGTACCAATGATTGTTGTGAATATTGTTAGTGTGATATATAAAATATCAATTACCTCTAAAGTCATAATTTTTTAGATAGTTTTTAAAGTTCTTCTATGAGTTTATTTATATCTAAATCAATAGTTTTTACAAGTTTTAAGATATTTTCTTTTCCAGTTAGGGTTTTTTTGATTTTTTTGTTTTCATATAAAACTAAACTAGGAAATTCTTTTAATTCATGACCTTTATAATCAAAATCTTTAATATTAGAAGAAGCTATTTTAAAAGGAATGTTTTGAGAAAAACTTTTTGTAGCTAATACTGGGAGTATATATAAAACCTCTTTAAAAAAGTCAGATTTTTCGTCAGCAAAAATAATAATAGATTTTTTTATAAATGTTTTTGATATACCTGTTTCTTTACTTGTAAATTCTTTATTTACTGAAGAATCAATAATCTTTTGAATATCTTCTGCTTTTTTTAAAGTTAATCCTGATGATGCTAATTTGTTTGAACTAAAAGTAACAGCTTTATCAGAGAGTTCTTTAGTTTTATTTTTTGCTTGATCTACAAGTTTTTTAAAGTCCATAAGTAGGAGTTAATATATAATTTATATTATTTTATCATATTAAATAATTAGATGCAAAAAATAAACAATAAATATATTATAAAAAAATATAAAATAAATTTGCAAAATAATTTATTTCTTATATGATATGCGCAATAAATATTAATTACAAAAATTATGACTAATTCTACGATAATAAAAGCTGTACAAGCTCCATTTTTACAAGAAGGAAGAGAAGATATCAGAACTGGTATGGAAGTTGAAGTTTACCAAATAATTAAAGAAGGTAATAAACAAAGAATCCAAAGATTTAAAGGTTTAGTTATTAAAACTGCTGGGAAATCTGACATGGAAAGAACTATGACAGTAAGAAGAAAAATCGGTGCATTCGGAGTTGAAAAAGTATTCTCAATTCACTCTTCTACTATTGAAAAAATTGAAATTCTAAGACAATTTAAAGTAAGAAGAAAATCAATCAAATTTATCAGAGATCTTACTGGTAAAGCTGCTAGACTTAAAGAAGTTAAAAAAGCTAAATAATCATAAAACACTCAAATTAATTATTTGAGTGTTTTTTTTGTCTTTATTTTTGAATAAATTACTATTTTTTCTTTTAAAATCAGCTTTTTTCTATATAATCTGCAAGAATTAAAACTTAAAAATTGAGTATGACATTTAAAGATTTATCGTTAGAAGAATTAATTGGGAAAATTAAATCAGGTGAAACAACAGCAGCTGATGTAAAAAGTTATTTTTTAGAAAGAGCTAAAAAATATGATGGAGATTTAAATACATTTAACTTTTTAAATGAAGATGTAGTTATTAATGATGCTGATTGAGAATTAGTATGAGTAGTTTTAGGTGTAAAAGATATTTTCTGTGAAACAGGAATAGCTACTACATCAGCTTCAGATATGTTAAGAAATTTTGTACCACCATATGACGCTACCGTTATTAAAAAACTAAAAGCTGCAGGTATGACTTCTATGGGGAAACTTAATATGGATGATTCAGCTATGGGTACAACTGGTGAAAATTCAGCGTTCGGTCCTACTGTTAACCCTTGGGGAAAAAATAGAATTCCTGGTGGTTCAAGTTCTGGTTCTGCTGCTGCAGTTGCTGCAGGGTTAGTTCCAGCTGCTTTAGGAACTGATACAGGATGAAGTTTAAGACAACCAGCAAGTATGTGTAATGTGGTAGGTTTTAGACCATCATATGGGAGAAATTCTCGTTTTGGTGTTATACCTATGGCATCTAGTTTTGATTGTCCAGGTACGATAACTAAAACGGTTAAAGACGCAGCTCTTTTATATAACATCATGAATGGTGAAGATATAAAAGAAAATACTACATTTAAATGAAAAGATACTATTTCAAATGACGTTTTCTCTAAAAAGGATATGTCAGGAATCAAAGTATGAGTTCCAAAAGAGTATTTCGAAGATGGTTTAGATGATGATGTAAGAGTACAAATTGAAGCTGCAATTAAAAAATGTAAAGATTTATGAGCAGAAATAGTAGATGTTTCTCTTCCTATGACTAAATATGCTATTGCAGCATACTATATTATCGTACCAGCTGAAGTTTCAACTAATATCTGAAGATTAGACGGTGTAAGATACTGATATAACTCAGAAGCTCCATATGCTTCAATGGATGAGCTCTATATGAATAATAGATGAGAATCTCTTGGAAAAGAAGTACAAAGAAGATCTATTGTTTGAGCTTATGTATTATCAGCAGGTTTCTATGATGCATATTATAAAAAAGCTTCACAAGTAAGAACAAAAATTATCGATGAATTTAACGAAGTATTTAATGAAGTTGATGTATTAATTACACCACCAACTCCATCAGCTGCATGGAAATTAGGTGAAAAATCATCTGATCCACTAAAAATGTATCTCGCAGATGCTTATACTATTCCAGCTTCACTTGCTGGTCTTCCAGGTATATCAGTTCCAGCAGGATTTGTAGAACAAGATGGAGAAACTCTTCCTGTTTGAGTACAATTCCTAGGGAATCTAAAACAAGAAGAAAAAGTACTTCAAGTTGCTCATATATTTGAACAAGCTACCGGTTACGGAAAACAAAATCCAGATGGCTTCGAAGACTAATATCAATAAATTGACAGAATAATCTCTTATATGTTAGAATATAAGGGATTATTTTTTTATATAAAATATTATGGCTGATGCACTAGATGAATTTAAACAAATGCCAAAACTTCCATCATTATCAGATAAGGAGAAAACAAGAGAATCAAATCAAGAGAACGAAGCAGATAAAGAAAGATTTGAATGAAATACAGAAGCTGCTAATGAAAGTTTTATGGATTGATTTAATATGGATAAATTTAACGAAGAAGACAGAGATGAAAAATTAAAAGAAGCAAGAATATTAGAAAACTTAGATACTCAATTAGTGAATTGAGAAATTACTGAAGAAGAATATAATGAAGCTTTAAATAAATTAGAAATTAACAAAAAAAATACAGATACGGAATTAGAAGGTAATATAAATGAAGAACAAGAGAAAGAAAATAATTTAATATTAGATAAATTTAAAGATAATCCAGTTTTTCCAGTCTTAGAGAGATTTATGAATATTGAAATATGACAATGAAAAACAATGGATTTATTAACAGAATCTGATTTAATAAGATTATCTGATAATTTATGAGATTGAGATAATGAGTTAACTATTTTAAGAGATAGTATTGATAAAATTGAATTTGATGACAATAGAACTCAAACGGTATTAGATAATTACTTATATACTGTAGATAATATAAATGAACCAATTATAGTTGATTGAGAATGAATGTATTCTTTACCTGATGATTTTAAATGAGAAAGTAATAAGTCACTAATAGAAAATATTGATCATGATGTTGTGCAATTAATTATTAAGAATTATAAAAAATTTCCTGATTGAGAAGATGGTAATCCTAATATTGAAAAAGATATATTTACATCATGTGAAGTAACTTTAAATAAAATTATTGAGAATAAAAATTTCCCTCATACTACAATGTATGAAAAAGCTGTTCATGATATTAGAAATTGAGATATAGACGTCAGAGTTGAAGCTTTAAAATATGTTAATTCACTTGTAAATACATGAGAATGAATAAAATGAGCCAAAAATAAATCATCATTTCATAATATAAAAAATATACATAATTTAAATAAGGAATCTTATATTGAATTCAAAGTTAATCAATTAAATGAACAAATAATTCAAACAAAAGATATTAAGGAAAAAAATAAATTAGAATTAGAAAAAAATAAATTAGAATTAGAAATGAATAATGAAGATAATTTTGAATGAGAAGTAATTTCAGGTTGAAAATACGATGTATTAAATGAAAAAAATCCTTGAGAATCAAATGAAGATATATAAAAAAAGAAGAAAATTAATTTTCTTCTTTTTTTCTTGTGTAGAGTAATATAAATGCTGAACTAATAAAATATAATATTAAGAATTCAGTTTTATATATTCAGAAATCATATTTAAATACTGAGAACTCTAAATTTCAGAAAAAATCTACAATCAGCATATCAAATTTGAGCAATAGCCATGTAAAATATCAGATAATTTCTCAAAATAATGGTGAGACAAAGTAGACAATAATAGATGTAAATCCAAGTAACATAGCAATTGGTATAGTCCAATTTACGCTTATATTAGCAAATGGTGACAATATGGACACTTGTCAAAAATTGAATAACATGAGTGGAAGTGTAAATGTGAGAGCAGCAAAAGTGAGTACAAGAGCTTCTTTGATTGCGAGTATTTCTGTTACCTTATGAAATATTTTTTTATAAAATTCTTGAGTAAAAATTATTCATAATACAGCTAAAAAACTTAAATGTAGTGATATATCATAATTTAATGAATATGGAGAAATAAATACCATAATTCAAGCAGTAAATATTAATAATGTGTATCAATGTCATTTCCTTCCTGAAAGTAAAACTATATATCATAGTAATCACATAATAGCAGCTCTTATTACTGGAGCAGTATCTCAAACTATGAATACAAAAAATACTATAAATCATCATATTATTACTACTTGTATTATTCTAGGAAAATATTTTACTAAAAATCATACAAATATAATTAATATTGTTATATTAAATCAACTCACTGCAATGAAATGAGTTAATCAAGAATTATTAAAATCTTCTTTAATTTCATCAGATAAACTTTCTCTTGCTCATAATAATATTCATCCAAGAAATATTGCTTCATTTTTTGGATAGAGCTTATAAATAATATCTAAAAATTTCTCTCTTATATTTTTAGCATATATTTTAATTTTATTTTGATTACTGTGTCATATATTTTCAAAACTAAAGATATTCATAGAAGCATAAATATTCTTACTATTCATAAATTCTTTATATTGAAAACTGGAAGTATTGTTAAACTGAAATAATTTTGAATTTGTCTTTATTTTATCTCAAATACTTAAGGTATAAGTGCTTGGAACATTAATTAGGACAACTGTATCATTGATAATTTTTAGATTGCTTATATCTAATATTTTAGCTGAATATTGATTTTTTCATGCTTGCTTCTTGGTAAGCTCTTTAATTTCTAAAATATATTCATTTTTTGTATTGTTAATACTAGAAATAAAAGCATTTTTATCTTTTATATTATCTAAAGTATATTGAGAAATAAATACCCCAAATATTCATCATAAAATAATTATTAATAAATAATATAAATATTTTTTCTTTAAAATTATATAAATAAAAAAAACTAGTCATAAAATTATGAGTAGTTTTTTTGTGAAAGTATACTCAAATAAATTATTTATAAATATTGCTCATAAAAAACTATGAGTAAAAAAGAGAAATAATAAATTTTTAGAGTACATCCTTAGTTTTTATGTAATATAGTAATTTCTTTTCATTCATTTTCTTTCATAAGAAGGTATAAACGATAAGAACATATAATAATAAGGAGGAGTGCAAAAAATTGAGTAAAATTCATTCATATACTATCTTTGAGTATATCAGTTTTTCAACTAAAAAATTCAAAAATAACTAAAATACAAGAAAATATAATCATTCCAATATATCAAAGTAAAGCCTTTATATGAATATACATCGATAAAATATATAAAGCTGAGAATAACATGAAATATAATACTGAATATATTACAGCTAATGGAAAAATTGGTACTTGATATGGTATTGGGGTAAATGGGTGTGAATAGAGTATTTCTATCCCTATATGTGTATCTCTTCAATAAACTTGTCATCCAAAGAATGATCACATATAACCAATGAATAATATAAAGATAAATGATATCACTAAAGGATCTATATATTTATTTATATTATCTTTATTTATTTTAGTTTGAATTATAAAAACTAAAATAAATCAAAATAGAGCTCACATAAGTGTAAAATTATAATCACTCGTAATAAAAAATTCAAATGGATTTTTTATATATTTTAAATCTTCCCATTTTCATATTACATAAAATAGACGTGAAAATATTAATACTGAGAAGAAATACCAAAGTATATTTTTTGTAAATAAAGTTACATCATAATTATATCTTGGAGCGAGTTTATGTATCATCCATAAAAATAGAAAGAAACATAATGTAAGTGTGAGTCAAAATGTATAAATTAAAAACTCAGGGTATGGTGAAAAAAATGGATACACGAGATAATAATTTATGTATTAAGTTTTGTTTATTGTATTTTTTTACAACAAAAAAGC
>Ga0233426_10003053_pt1 | contig 13481 bp, 20 predicted proteins | sample SI_118_April2016_6_FD_179875 | JGI IMG/M metagenome (GOLD analysis project Ga0233426, IMG submission 179875) | Seawater microbial communities from Saanich Inlet, British Columbia, Canada - SI_118_April2016_10_MG | ecosystem: Environmental > Aquatic > Marine > Inlet | place: Canada: British... | reverse complement strand
CAATCACTGGAAAGTAAAAATGTTCAGTCTCTAATGTCTATTGCAAGTTCTGTGCTTGGGCAAAGCGAAGGCATAGGAAAGGCTTTGTTTTTAGGTAGTCAGGCTTTAGCATTATCAGAAACGTTTGTTAATACTCAGGCGGCTAGCATAAAGGCTTTAACTATAGACCCAACAGGTATATTGTCTGCAAAGGTGCAGACTGCTGGTAATATAAGTATGGCGGCAATAGCTGCGACAACTATAGGTGGCCTTGCTGGTGGTGGTGATAGTGGAATATCTGGTATTTCATCTTCTCAATCATCAAGCGAGCCAGCACAACAAGACTTTCAAGCGCAAACATCATCATTAGACTTAACTGATTCAAGTTCTAGCGGCTCGGCTCAACAAACGATAACGTTTGGTTCAGACACGGGCGACGATTTAGTTAACGCTATTGCTGAAGCTTTAAACAAAGGCATGTCAGAAGGAAGGTTTACATAATGGCTGAATTAGCAATCTCGACATCAAATGTATTAATTGGCGTTACTCCGACAATATTGTCTGATGCTGGAACTGGTGAAATTGCGGCAAATATATCTGATCCAGACCACTCACTAAACTATACTTGCGGCACTTCAACGGGTGACTTTCAAGTTAGTTATGGCGCACAAAGCAATATTAGCTACGTTGCTATTTCAGGGCATACGGCAGCAACTCCAACATCAGCAACTATAGAGCTTTATGATAATGTGACTTTAATTGATACGGTCACAATAAACAGAAACAACAACATAATGTTTACGTTTCCTGAAATGAGCTTTACTAATTTATTTATTAAATTTATTACTGTTCCGAACAACTACCAAATGACTGTTAGTTTTATTGCAGCTGGGCAGTACATTGCTATTGAGACAGGCCAACAGGCTGGATATGCTCGTAATTGGCTAAATAGGCACGTAACACAAAGAAGTAATAGCACGTTAGAAGTTGGCCCAATATCTTCAACACAAAGAGCTAAGGCTTTAAAGGGTACGCTTTCACTACCTAATGAGCTGGCTATATTCACAGAGGGCACTTGGCAAGACTTTATAGACTTTAGTTTTGAGCAGCCTTTTTTTATAAAAGAGTTTCAAGATAAGCCTGAGTCTAGCTATATTTGTTACGACCCAATACCGGGCGTAAAGTCTCATCCACAAACGCCAACTCTAGACGTAATCACTTTAAAATTCACAGTATATAACGGGTTATAAATGAGCACTTTTCTAGCAACTCAAGACATGAGAGTTCAACGGCACTTTGAAGTTTTTGAAATAGACTTGCCTGTTATTACTGGTGCTTGTACTGTTTCGGGTGCTGGTGGTTTTGGTACGCCTTTGACCTGTGATCAAGCGTGGGCTAATGAATATAAAACTTATTATTTTACGAATGAAAACGCACCTATATTACCAAGCATAAATGGCGAGCCACTTTATCGCTGCATTACATCGATCCGAGAAACAACTACAGAGTTAAAGCCTGGCAATGGATTGTCTGCAAGAGGGAGTTTATCAATAACCTTCAAAGATTTTACAAAGCAAGATCCAAATATTGGCGCTCCAGGTGTAACTGACGCGGTAAAAAATCAAGGTACTTTTTTTGGCAAGTGGGAAGAAAGGCAGATATTTGAAAACAGAGATGTAAGGCTTAAACTTTATCGAGTGCAGCCAGACGGGACGGTAGACTTAGTAAATGGCGCACAGCCTAGATATTACAACTCAAACGCTTTTAAATTAAATGCTAAATCTGGTAATTGGTCGCTAGAATGTAAAGATGTTATTTCAGTTGCTAACTTAGATGATAAGTCATGGCCCATAAATACAGGTGGTGTCCTTCGCCTAGATGTTGCTATATCAGTTACTAGCATACCTGTTGACGCTGAAACGGATTATTCTGCTGCTGTATTTGTTCGTGTTGGCGATGAGATAATGCAGGTTATAAGTGTATCAAATAACTTGACCTCAACAGCTACATTGAATGTGGCTACTAGGGGTGGTGCATTTTACGCGCCGACATCTGCAGTTTTGTTGACGCGCACAGTAGCAAGCGAACATAGCGCTGGTGATGAAGTGTTCTTGTGTGACTTGTCAGACGATGAAACTATTGACGAGTTAATCACTAAGGTTTTAGTTGATAGCGATCTTGATGTTGCTTTAATACCTGCGGCAGAATGGGCGGCAGAGGTTGCTGAGTGGCATCCACTAGACAAGATCAACACTTTGCATACTGAGTCAGAAAGCGTTAATAGCGTATTAAATAGAATTCTAACAGGGTTCTTAATGGACTTATGGTTTTCTACTACTGAAAATTTAGTTAAGTTATCGGCAATTTCAGTATGGAAACAATCAACCGCTACACTTACTGAAGGCAAGGAAATAAACTCAAACACTATAAACAAAACACCTAGCGAGTCAATTAGAGCATCTAGGGCACTCGTTTTATATGACAAAAGAAATTTAACTGATAGCGATGATGTCGGCGGCTACAAGAAAGCAAGTCAATTTTCTGACAACACTTTAATAACTGAAGCGTTTTATGGGAAACATAAAGACAAGCAATTTGATAATAACTTCCTTTTAACAAAAGACGCAGCTGATTTATTAACTCAGAGGTATGTTAGTAGGTTTAAATTTACACCTTACATCAGAAATTTTGAAGTAGAAGAAAGAGCTTTAAAATTTAATACTGGTGATGTTGTTGATTTAGTTACAACTGTCGATCAAGGGCCAAGTGGTGCAGTGTCAGGAAATATTCGCGCCCAAATATTAAAAATAAACCCTAGGTACGGGAAAGCTGGCAGGACTTACGATGTAAAAACGATGTCGTATGAGGCTGCATTTAATAGCGGTTCAGAAATAGTTTTGGATTCTCCATTAGGTGAAGTTAATTTATTTATACTTGGTGGCGCTCCTTCACAGGCTGTAGATTTAACATTTGTACTTGATGGCTCTTACTCGTTCGGTGACACATCAATTAGTGCTGGCAACTTTCCTGCTGGCTCTAAGTTAACGATAATTCTAGCAAATGGTTTTGACGGTCAAGCTTCAGGTGGTAACGGCGGCAGGGGTGAGGATGTTTTATACGAAGAAAGTTCGGGCTTATTTAGTTTTTTTCCTCCTGTAAATGGCACGGCTGGCGGTATAGTTTACAATGCTGATGGTGTTGATACTGACATATACTTTAGCGGCGCAACTCCTTCGGTGGCCTTTCCTATTGCTGATGGTTATATACGAGCACCTAGTGGTGGTGCTGGTGGCTTTAATCATACTGGTACAGCTCCAAATTATGTCACTGGTAATGGTGGTAATGGTGGAGATGGTCGAAGCGCTGGTACTGGTGGCATCGCTGGAAGGGCTATCGATGGCGTTATTGTCGAGGGTAATACTGGCTCGAATGGTGAGATAGACGGAACTGGCACAGGTTGGGGTTTAGTTGGTGCTAATAACAATGCAATCGGCGGTGCTGCTGGCAGTGGTGTGGTTGATAGTGGCGCAACAGTTACATTTTTTGGTGATACACCTGCAAGATACATCAACGGCGCGGGTTCGCATCCGTAATATGTTACAATTAATAAAATTAAAAATTAAGGCTACATAATGAGCGAAACGTTACTAGAAAGGTTAAATAGAATGGAAGCTGAAATAAATAAATTAAAATCAGCGCAGCAAAGCAACAACAAAGAAAAATCACCTGACATTAAATCAGAAGTTGAAAAAGTGGTGGATATCTCTTACATAAACAATTTATATAGGAATAAATAACAATGGCATTTATTACATTATCGGGTACGCTTTTAGATCCAAATGGAGACTTAGCCGTTGGCGACCAAATAAGGTTCACGCATAAAAGCACAACTGGCGAAACTGTACAAAGCGCAGTTTCAATCATTACCGTTAACCCTGCGGGAACTTATTCTCTACCATTACAATACGGCTTAGTGTTAGTTGAATATAAAGATGTTCGGACACAGCAATTCAAAAACTTAGGCGTTGCAACAGTTAACGGAACAAATCCAGCAACTAGCATTCCTGAGCTACTTAATGCACTAGTACCAGTTTCAAGCGCTGAATTGATAGAGTTTCAAGCTATCCTTGCTGATTGTGTTACAGCTCAAACAGCGGCAGAGAATGCAGCTACTACAGCGGAAGCATTTGCGTATCAATTAACGACTACTGATTTAATAGCAAGTACAGCAACTTTCGCGGCAGAAACAAATATTCCTACCTCTGGCTTTACTACTAGCGGAGATGGTGGGAATGGCTCATGGAAGCAAAACGGCATAACAGGCCAAGCACCTTCACAATCACCTGCACAACTAGGTGATGCTTTACTTAATGACGGTAATGGTAATCAGTGGAGCTTAATTACTCAAGACTCTAAAGTTTTACTGTCTCAATTACTAGATACGCCACTAGCTGCGGCAAACGCATTGCAAGCCGCACTTAACAGCTACACAACAATAGTTATCGATATTGATATCACTAGCGGCAGCGTAACAATACCATCTAATAGATACATAGAGATAAACAAAAAGGTTACGAGTAAAAGCGTAATCGGTGGCGCTCTATTTACCAATAATGATCACGTTGTCGGCAATTCAAATATATTTATCTATGGTAAGGGTGAGATTGACGGCAAGCGCGTAAATCAAATAACTGGAGATAACTATTTAATACACTTAGTCAAAGTTACTACTGGCATGATAAAAGATATCAAGGTGCAAGGCGCGCTATTAACAACTCAACCAGGTAATGAGGGAGGTATATTTGGCGAAGAATGTAATAACTTTGTGCTAGAAGGTGTTGAGGCTTTTAGCAATACTGGTTGTGGTATTTTGTTTAGGGCATCCGATCGTTGCGGTAGTGTTAGGTGTGTGTCTCATGACAACACAACAGGATCAGGAATTATATTTTCAGAGGCTTTATACTGCTATTCAGATAATGATACTGTATACAATAATGATTACTCTAATTTAAATTTAAGCGGCAAAGGCTCAACGATAATAAACCCTAAATCATACGGTAGTGGTTTTACTGGTATTAATATCGGTGAAACTACATTACCAGCAAACGCAGGGCAAGACAGCGTGATAATTGGTGGTAATTCTTATGGTAATACACTTGACGGGCTATCAGTACAAGGCTCTGACAATGTTCGTGTTGTTGGACTCAATCTATACCAAAACGCAAGGCACAACATTAGAATATTTGATTCTTCTAATGACGTAAAACTAATGGGAATTGTCAGCAGAGATACAAACGGTACAACATCGAACGGGCTACAAGTGGATGGGGGTGTTGGTCACTTTGTCGGTGGCGGCTCTGAATTTTACCTTAATGATTTATCTGGAATAAACTTTGCAGGAACATCTAGCAATTGTCACGTTGACGGTTCTGTTAAGTGCTACAACAACGGGCAAACAACATCAGGAAACAGCGCAGGCATAACGCTTGGAGCTACAACTAGTAAAATAACATTAGAGGCCGAGTGTTACGATACGCAAACAGGCGTTGAAACTCAAGAATCTGGTATATGGAATGCTGGTGGTGATGGTCATATTATTAGAAATATCAATTTACACAATAATAAAACAAATCAATACAGAGAAACGTCAGGTCCAACAAATACAACCATTGATAAGTTAAGGTTAAGTCCTGCCGCTTTTAGTGGTACGTTTACTGCTATAGCGTCAACATCTCAAGTTATACCAAATACTAACGCGAGAGCGCCTGATAAAATACAAGTCTCGCCTAGAAATGCTGCTGCTGTAACGCTTGGACAGCCGTTCGTTAGCTCGGTTATTTTAGGTGTTAGCTTTACAGTGACTTACCCTTCATCAGCAGTAGGTACAGAGAGCTTTGCTTTTGAAATAAACTAAACCCTCTCAACGGAGGGTTTTCGCATTATGATTAAATCGTAAAATCAAACCCAATAAGGCTATGTAGCAAAGGATTGCTATAGTCATGTTAATACTCCCAAGTTGTTATTTTATTATTATCTGGCCTATATCCTAAATGGATAAATCCCGATTCTAAATTTATAGCTATTGCATTAAACCCATACTTACCAGCAAGCGCTGCTAACTTAACACCCATTGATAGCCCTGTTATTCGTATATCAACGCCTAAGCACTTTTGATGGTCGGCTGGGGTACTTCTATGTTTTTCACTTTTGTGCAAAGGACAGCGACCGCCTGACGTTACTATCATCGGCAATCCATAGCCATCTCTAACCTTTTGCAGCATATTTAAAAGCATTTGCTTAGTGCTTCTTTTATCGCATCCTTCTTCACCACAAGTGCATCTTAATTTCAAATCGACTAGCGGATTAAAGTTTCTAGTTTTCGGTAGCATTACCAACTCCTTTAAATTCAGTAAAATAATTTTCAATTATAGTTACTCATCAAATAATCAGCACTAAAGCAAATCAATATAGCTATCACACAAAAAAATATAAATAGCTTCAATATCTGAACACTTAAACTTTTAAACATAATCACCTCTTGTTGATGAGTGAAACATGGAAAGTCTTATATTGGCTTCCGTGTTTGCACCGTAATTGCGGAATAAATAAAAGCTAACTTATTGATTTAACTATATACCCATTCCGCGTTTTTGCGTTTCGGCTTAATGCTAGTGTTATGTGTCTTTTCCTATATCTTCAACTGTTTGCGCATAACCTTTTTTCTTTAGCTCTCTCATGAAAAAGCAAAGCTGTATGTGTGTGTAATTTCTACCAAGCTCCTTAATTATTAATTTAAGTAGCGCACCAAGTATCAACCACCAACTAAAAAATATAGCTAGCAAACCAACACTTAGCAGCGCAATTACCCCAGTCCAATAAATAATAATTTCAATCATAAATCTCCTATGAACTGTTGCAAATAATGCAACGGTTGCGTCACATAACAAATGTTTTCAGGTCGGACTAGCAACAGTTAGCTAGTCGTTACAAGTTAAATTCAGTAGCGGTTGCTAGCCGCCTAAAACGTGGTTATGTTGCACTAATTCTATCTTGTGCAATCTTAAAGTATTCTTCGTCTAACTCTATACCGATAAACTTACGGTTTAGGTTTTTACAAGCTACTCCAGTACTCCCACTACCCATAAATGGATCAAGTATTGTTGCGCCATCTAAAGAATGGTTAGTTAAAAACTTCTCTAATATTTCAACAGGTTTTATTGTTGGGTGTCCATAAAGCTTTTTATCTTTCTTGTTTATTTGCGAACTGTAAACCATGCTTTTGCTATGGTAATTACCAAGAATTTTAGATTTATTCCCTTTTATATAAACCCAATATTCTACATCATTTAAGTATTTAAAATTACACAATGGGGCTGGGTTTGATTTATGCCAAACACCAACACCAACTTGTAATTTATTATTTTCTGCCCAACAAATATAACTAGATAGTTGCTTCATGCTACAAAAGAACACACCGCAAAAGTTTTGCTTGTGATCAAACTTACCCAAACAAGCATTAAGAAAACCAGTTACATCAAAACCACTTTTACACATTCCCATTTTATCAATGTTTCGTATAAAGTCGCGGTTATCCCTATCCATCATTCCACCACCAGAATTACTTATTTCGTAAGGCGGATCTGTTAATATCATATCAACACTACCATCTGGTATCTCTTTCATTCGCTCCAAGCAATCACCTTGCATAAGCCAAGGTTTTAACGCTTCTTTTTCTATCTCTGCTAATCGTTCATTTTCATAGTGTGACATTATTCTTCCTTTAGTAGTGCAACATAACAAGGTTTTCAAAAGGACTAAAACAGTTTGCTAGCCCTTGGTTGTTATGTCGCATTAATTTAGCTTAGTGTTTATTTCGTTTTAGCCTCTTAAAACGAGGTTATGTTACTAAACCAAGCTCGGTGACTAACCCGGTTAAAACAACCTTAAATAATAGTGGCCTATCTTTGTGCCAGTTAATTAAAGTTCGCTCTTTGACGCCTGTCAACTCTGCCATCTGGCGTAGGGATTTTAACCCTTTAGATTTTGCTTGTTGTGATGCTGTCATGGTTGTGAGTACTCGCAAAAACCTTTAATTGATCCACCTGCTGATTCGTTAAAGCCTTCTTGGTGTCCTTGCTTATATGATTTATTTGTTGACTCAGCTTTGCGGTTTTTTAGCCCTTGCTCATAACCGTTTTTAAATAACTCCGCGCTTTCTATATCATCAAAAATAAACTCCGAATTTCTAACTTTAACCTTAAATACAACCGCTTCGATTATATCTTTTGATGGTTTAAAACTTAAATCCCTTTCCATTACGCCTCCTGTAACTTGTGAAATAAATATTGATCAAATGCGCTTTTCTTTTCTGTGTTAGTTAAAAGGGACACACAAAACTCGCTAAACTTTTTAACTTCTGCGGTAACGTATGCCATAACAGTGTTTGTGCGATCATCTTCTTTCATACCTAAAAAGATTTCTTTCATTCCGTCTTGCTCTAATGAAGTGTTAACCATATTAATTAGGCTTAAAACATCTTTTTCAGTTACGTTCATTGCTTGTGCTAGTGTAGTTACGTTCATAATATTCTCTTTCGCTTGGTTGGTTGCTTAACTTCTAAAACCAATTATACGCAACCATTGCATATTATCAAGTATAAAATGCAATTATTTCACATTTATTTCAGTGATGGCAACATAACAACAAATTCATGTCGGACACGAACAGCTTGCCATTCGTGCCTCATTCTCGCGGTTCTTAGCCGCATAATTCAAAGGTTATAAGGATTTACTTACCATACTCTAGCGTTCGCCTTTAATGCTCTCTCACTATAATCTCGGTGTATTCTGTTACCACATTTCCAGCATCTAGCTTTTGAACTCTCTGCGGCTTTTGCTGTGTCGTAACCACACTTTTCGCAAGGTTTAAACCACCTGTCGTAATCTCCAATCTTAGCCATGTATTACCCCTTAAATTTCAGTTAAATCGTAAATCAATTTATAACAACTTACTCAACGTGACAAATAACAGCTCGCTACGCTCACAACTGCGTTATTTGCAACGTTAGTATTAGGTTAGTTTGCTTTTGCTTGGTCTATTAGTTGCGGATCATCAATTAATAACCAACACATTAATAGTGTGTTAAAATCATCTTTCATTAACTTGCCAAACGGCTCACCTGTCTCTTTGCAAACTAAAGCTCTTTGCGCTCCGTTTTTGGTTATTACATAAGTCCATTCTGGGTGCGTAACTCCTGTGATCACATCACCAGAATAAATATACTCAACCTCAAAACCTTTTTTGTCTTTAAATAAATTAGTTACATTATCCATTAGAATTCAAGCCTTGTTGCTCTTACTGCTTCGTTGTGTGTGTTGCTAATTTTTGCATTAAAATGAAATGGCAAAAAGTAATTGCAGTAATTATCAATTTTCATTCTTACGTTTATTAAATTCATACTCTCTCTCGCTTCTCGTTAAATGTCATCAGCAAAACTAACAACACGTTCAAATCGGACGGCACTACGTTTGCCGTTTAACGTAAAGGTTAGTTTGCTTTTGGCTTGTTTGGTAATCGCATCCAGTATTTTGGTGTATTAAGTACATTCCCATTATCATCAATTGGTAAAAAGCACTTTTCTTGTGCGCAATACCATTCAACAGAAATAGCTTCATTGCCAAGGGTTTCAAAAAAGCATAGCACTTCACCGCTTTCTTTTGGCGTGTAATATTCCGTTTGTTGCCATTGCCTATACTCCGAAACCTGCGGTGACATTTTTATGGCGTGTACGCATTCCTTGATCTGATTCTCAACATCAGCAATCATATACGTTAACTTGTTAGTTGATATTGTTTTTTGTTTTTCACATAAATTATCAATCTTGACTAACTCAGATAATCGCAATAACCACGCCAATGGTTTTGTTATATTCATGTTCTCTCTCGCTTCTAGTTAAGTGTCATCAGCGAAACTAACAACACGCTCAATCGTGACCGCTACTGCTCGCTACGCTCTCAAAACGTAGCGGCACATTAGCTACGGGTTATGTTGCTAAAGCTAACTTGGCTTTGCATCCCAATAAAACCACTTCGAATAACTCTGGTTTATGGTGAAACCAATTAGTTAGGGTTTGTAGGCTTTGGCCTGTTAAGTCGCTTATCTTGGTTAGTGATTTCAGTCCTAATTCTTTAGCTTGCTTTGAAGGGGTTGTAATTAATGGCTCACAATCATGTCTAGGCGCCAAATCGAGATCGAAACCGCATTTTTTACATATAAAAGCTTTAGGCATTGTTTTTATTCCTCTTTTCAATTTTCCATTGTGCGGAGCATAAATCTGTATACGCGCTTTGCAAGTCAGGTATTTTTGCAGTTCGCAGTATTTGCGGTTTAACGCTTAAAATTCTGTCGTTCCACATTTTAGCTATATAGCTTTGATCGCCTAATTGATTCTTGCCGTAACAATTGATAGACGCCCCACAATCACAGGTAATACAATCATCACCGCTAAAACTAGGCTGCTGCCCGCAAAACGGGCATTCCATTAAATCCATATTACCTCCTAGTCTGCGTAAACTTCTGCGTTTGCATGGCTTAAACTTACGTTACTTGCTTCGCGTTCGCTTTGTGTTTCCTCTCTGTGCGCACAAAATAAAGCGTCTATCTTTGTTTGTGCTGTTAAATCTCCGTTGTTTCTAGCAATTATCAATTCTTGTATTTGGTGTTGCTTAGTCATAATATTCTCACTTGCTTTAGTTGGTTGTTTCGTAACTCTTGAAACTATTATATAAAACTATTTTAGCATTACAACAGGTAATTCATGTCGGACACGCAACAGTTCTCTGCGCTCCTTTATGCTTTGCCGCATAATTCAAAGGTTATATTGCCTTACTCAATATCCACTCTATTTAATCTCGTTATGCTCGTTATTCTAAAGCTTAGGGTTTGCTGGTTTTCTTGCTGACTTCACAATACACAGTGCCATCAATAACAACACAGTTACGCTTAAGCCATCTTCCTACTTGGTCATACCTAACGCCTTGAGTTTTGGCGAAGGCTGTTATATTGCTGTTATGGTATTCTTGTATGTACTTGTCTATTTTCATTTGCGTTATATTCCAAATGTTTCAAAATCACTCATCATCAACGATGTAGCTATAGGATCTTTTAATTTAAATTTGCCGTTGTCGTCCTTTCTATCATCAATGTAATAGATAATGCCGTTATGTGAAAGCAGATCATATCCTTCGCCCCTTGCCTTTACTGCTGTTTCGTCTAGTTCTATAAGCTTGTTTGGCTCATATATCTTTGTAATTCCTTTTGTGTACTGCTTAACCCTTTTCGATGAGTGGTATATAAACTCATCCAAAGAACAATAACCTTGTCTATTCACTAACTCTAAAGCCAAACATTTAAAAGCCCTCAAGTCTTCCAATTCATCGATCATAATAACCTCATTTCTAACTGTGTAATTTCTGCAAACCAAAACCTTAAATTATATTGGCTTGCACCCATAGATTTTAAACATCTAATCTTGCCTCTGCACTCTGCTATTTTTTCATTGACCTCGTCGTTACTATGTTTTGTTAGCTTGCTTCGTAAGTTCCTATGTTTAACCCAAGTGCCGCCAATCTGCGACACCTCCCATTCTATTTGCTCGGCAGTGTAAACCACCTTACAAAGTTACTTCGTTGTTATTGATGTTTGCTTCGTAAGATTCACCGACAACCAAGTGGTCAGTGTTAAAGCCTTCAGCAGCATCAAACCAACCTGTAATCATATCCATTCCGTATTTTTTTACTGTAGTAATAAATTGTGCTGGCTTATTTACTTCTGTAAAACCCTTGTAAGTTACTGTAGTCATTTGATTCTCGTTAGTTGCTTCGTTGTTGTTGAAGTAACAATAGCACAACACATTATTGTGTCAACACCTTATTGCGTTATTTACCAAAATAATCAAAATAATATATAATTAAACCTTTGGAGTTAACAATATGAGCATTTGGCAAGGCGTAAAATCAATATTCGGATTTGAAGGAGTTGGTGAGTCAGCACTTAAGATTGTTGATAAATTAGCTGGAACTGACTTCACCGCAAAAGAAAAAGCTGATTACATTCTAAAGTACATGGAAACAACTAAACACCAAAGTCATACAAGGCGAGTATTAGCTGTTTTATTTATGAGTGAACAGATTATGTTAGTTACAGTCTGGTTGTTCGCTACAGCGGCTAATAGACTGCTTGAACATGCTGGAGCTGGATTACTAGCTTCTGATGTAAACGCTTTTCTTCAAAGTAACGTAAACATCAGTCTAGGTTTAATCATAAGCTTCTATTTTATTATTGGCGTTAAAAAGTAACCTGTAAGCGCTAGTTAATTAGCGCTTTAAATATATGCTTGATAACTTCCATCGTCCAACCGTTACCGCACATTTTGTATAATTGAGTATTGCTAATGCCAGCACTTAATAATGTGTCAATATGATGTTCTGGCACTGTTTGAAGCCTAAAAGCCTCTCTAACTGAATATCTTCTACATACATCAGGCTCAATAATTAACATATCCATATCTGAGTGATTACCTCCACTATTAGCTCCGCCAGTTAAGCGTGATGATTTATTATGGTTTGCTTTGGGCTTTAACTTTTTAGTGCATTTAACTAACGGACAATCCCATTCGTGCTTATCGCCAAATGCCGACCCCCTACCGCCAGCGCGAACAGTTTTAGATTTAAATCTAATTTTAATTCTGCTTTCTGACTCTAACAACGGAACAACAGCATCTTTGTAAACAGTAGTCATGCAGTTTGATTTTCCATCAAACCTAACCTCCATATACTGCTCTATTTTAATATCTTGACTGTAATCATCTCGCTTACCATGCTCGTTAATTTTACGGCCAACTATGCGCGCGCCCAACCCACAAGTAGGTAAACCCTTCTCTAAAACATCAATCAGAAATATACCTTTATCAGCTGGCTGCCCAACCTCAAAACTAGTCCAGTAATATCTATTACGATTTTGAGCAGATACCAGTGCGCTATTGATTAATATTTTATGCACATGACCCAAAGCGTTTTCAGTGTGTGTAGTTATATATTGCTCAAACTCTTTTTTCATCTTAACGTTTTCAATGAGAAAGTCAGCTTTAGGGTTGTGATATTTAACGTGCTTCATAATATCCAGCATGACCCAGAACAACATACCTCTTTCGTCTTTGTCGCCTAATTGCTTGCCAGCCATTGACCAGGCTTGACAAGGAAAGCCACCAGTAACTAAATTAATACTAGCCCAATCAATATCCCAATCACGCCACTGAGTAACATCACCTAACTGAATAGTATCAGGAAACATTGCTTGCGTTGCCTGGTTAGCGTATTTATCAATTTCACTTGAATACATTTTATTGACGTTAACGCCTAATGACTCTAAAGCCATTGAGCAGAAACTCATTCCGTTAAATAAACTTAATACATTCATCTCTTACACTCCTTAAAATAAATCTT
>Ga0233426_10003050_pt1 | contig 13492 bp, 10 predicted proteins | sample SI_118_April2016_6_FD_179875 | JGI IMG/M metagenome (GOLD analysis project Ga0233426, IMG submission 179875) | Seawater microbial communities from Saanich Inlet, British Columbia, Canada - SI_118_April2016_10_MG | ecosystem: Environmental > Aquatic > Marine > Inlet | place: Canada: British... | reverse complement strand
CCCGCGCCCGTCATTGCAGCCGATGCCCTACCGCCCCATCGACGGCGGATTGCGGTCGGGCTTATGAGCTCGGGCATTGGGCTTGGGGTCATGTTTGTCAGCATCCTGAGCGGCCGGTTGCGGTCATCTCAGGGCGACGGCGCCTGGTCTGAGGTTTATCAAATCCAATTTCTCATTGGGCTTGCCCTGCTCGCGCTGGTGATGCTGATTGTCCGACATGAACAAACCGCACCACCGGGCGGGGGCATCGGCGGCGTCGGTGCCCTAAGGCGAATGCCGGGGTGGCTGCCCATCATCATCGCCTACTCGACGTTTGGATTTATGTATCTACTGGTTCTTGGGTTCTTGACCACACGGCTCGAAGACGACAGCCTATGGACCACTCAGAATGCTGCCTCAACCTTCAGCGCGATGGGTTTTGCCATGATTTTCGGCGGCCCAACCTTCGTTACCCTGGCGCACAAAATCGGCGTGCGCTTGGCCCTTGCAACCGGCTTTGGCCTTTGGCCGATCTTCGTCGGCATCGTCATAACCGGTTGCCCAACACCGACCTTGATCGCCTGCATCGGGCTTGGCTTTTTGTTCAGCGCACTGCCCACGCTGATCACCCTTTATGTCGTTGAGAACACAAACATTAAGGATTACGGGCCCAGTTTTGCAGCGGCCACTTTAGCCTTTGGCATCGCGCAAACAATCTCACCGCCGATTGGTGGCTACCTCGCAGATTTAACGGGATCCTTTACCCTGGTATTTATGTTGGCGGCACTCATGAGCATCATCGGACTGCTCGCAACGTTAAAACTACCCCGCAACACGCCGTAATCCTGCCGCTTCCGGCCCGGCAGTCACCGAGCGAGCACCGAATCACCGTAATCCGTCGCTCAAAGGCCGCTGCCGGCGCCAACCTTCAGTTACAAGAAGGCCAATGCCCCAATATGCCCTGCGAGCACCCACAGTCTGTTTCGAAGCTTACAAGCGCTGTTTGGTGATGATGCTGCGTCCTGACGCCGGGCTAGCTTAGAGCCCGAGGTGACGTGAATCTGCTCAACGGCGGCGTGTCCCTGCAGAGCGGCTGAGCTGCGTGATTAGACCCAGCCCCGGCCCGACACTTCACGCCGCATGGCAGCTTTAGTTCGTCGCAAAAAAGATCTGGCGGTTTACGCTCGAATGTTAAAAACCGCATCGGCCAAACATCTCGTTTTGCGTTGACTGGATTCTGACCGGCCTTAAGGTTATGGTGCCGAGTCATAAAAATATTTTTGGAGCAATCTGATGGCTGAAGCTTGGATTATTGACGCATGTAGAACGCCACGTGGTATTGGCAAGAAAGGCAAAGGCGCCCTTGCTGACGAACACCCTCAACACTTGGGTGCCGCTGTACTCAAAGCCTTGCAGGAGCGCGTCGGGTTTGACACGGCTGACGTCGATGACATCGTCTTTGGAACTAGCTCGCAGCGCGGCCCACAAAGCGGTGATCTCGCACGCATGGCCGCATTAGATGCAGGCTACGACGTCAAGGCCAGCGGCGTAACGCTAGATCGTTTTTGCGGCTCAGGTATTACATCAGTCAATATAGCAGCGGCCAACATTATGGCCGGCATGGAAGATTTAACCATCGGTGGCGGCACCGAAATGATGTCTCTCGCAGGCTCGGGTGGCGGAAAAGGCTCACCCTTTCTCGATAACGACAATTTTCGGCTGCGCGAGGTTCACCCGCAACCGCATCAGGGCGTTTGCGCCGATACGATTGCAACCCTTGAGGGCATTAATCGTGAAGATCTGGATAAGCTCGCTCTGGTTAGCCAGCAGCGCGCCGATCACGCTATTAAAAACGGCCACTTCGATAAATCCCTTATCACAGTTTATAAAACCGATGGCTCGATCGCGCTGGACCATGAAGAATTTCCGCGCCCACAAACAACCCTCGAGGGCCTCGGCCAATTAAAGCCATCCTTTGAAGTGATCGCTGACATTGAACTTGATGAGCAAGGGACCACCTTCCGAAAGCTTGTTAAGCAAGCCTATCCGGATCTGCAGATTGAGCACTTTCACCACGCGGGCAATTCTTCCGGTGTGGTCGATGGCGCTGGCGCTGTGCTGTTGTCCTCGCCTGATTATGCGAAAGCGCATGGTTTAAAGCCCCGAGCTCGAATCGTCGCCATGTGCAATATGGGCGACTCCCCGACTCTGATGCTAAATGCCCCAGTGCCTGCTGCGAGGAAGGTCCTTAAAAAGGCCGGCATGTCGATCGGTGATATCGATCTGTTTGAAATCAACGAAGCCTTCGCGGTTGTTGCCGAAAAGTTTATCCGCGACTTGAATCTTGATCGTGACAAGGTGAACGTCAATGGTGGCGCGATGGCGCTAGGTCATCCTATTGGCGCCACTGGCTCAATGCTAATTGGCACTGTTTTAGATGAGCTTGAACGCCGTGACCAGCAGTTCGGATTGGTTACCATGTGCGCTGCCGGCGGTATGGCGCCGGCCATTATTATCGAGCGTATCTGATCGGAAGGAAGGTTCGCAGCGGGGTCTGGATTTGTGGCAACACACGTCAGACCCCGCCCTCTTTTTGCCCGAAACCACAACCTCAAAGGGATCCACGCCGCTAAGCCGTTTCACAGACCGCTTTTCAGCAAGTGGCTGACCGGACGACCAGCACGCCCTTTTAGTTTCGCAAGAATCAATCGCCGGGAAAACTATTCAAACTATTCAAACTATTGTAGACCCTAAGTGCTCGCGCTCGACTGGGGTAGGGTCTTTTCTCGAGTCGGCGACGCCTTAGATTACCATTCACCAAACGGCGCCCCTGGTTTGTCCTGCTCGCCAACGGCCCATATTTAACACGACGTATCGAAGTGCCAACAGACTGAGCAACTGCCATAACACCTCATCACGGCGAACGATCCAGGTTCCATTTCTAAGCTTAAAACGACACCATGGTCTCGAGCTGCCCCAAAGCGGCCGAATAACCCAACGAGAGATACAGCATGAACGATCTTAGATTTGATGGACAAGTAGCACTGGTCACCGGCGCTGGGCGCGGACTGGGTCGAGCACACGCCCGTTTGCTCGCAGCGCGAGGTTGCACAGTCGTTATTAACGATCTGGGGAGCGCCTTTGACGGCACGGGCGCCGCGACCGGTCGTGTAGCCGATGAGGTCGTTGCACTCATTGAAGCTGAGGGCGGCAAAGCCACGGCAAACTATGACTCCGTGGAGAATGGTCAAGCCATTATCGATGACGTCATGGCAACACATGGCCGCCTCGATATTGTCATCAATAACGCAGGCATCCTAACCCCAGAAGTTTGGTCAGAGCTTACGCTTGAATCCTGGCAACGCACGCTTAACGTCAACTTAACCGGCGTTTTCTCAGTCATGAAGGCTGCCTGGCCGGTCTTTGTCGCGCAGCAATATGGACGCTGTATTGTGACGTCCTCGCCTGCCGTTTATGGCGCTGGGGTTGCAGCCTACGCCGCCAGTAAAGCCGGTGTTATTGGGCTCGCCAATTCACTCCAGTTCGAAGCGAAAAAGTTGAAGCTCGACATCAAGTGCAACATTCTCATTCCCCAAGCCGATACGCGAATGACCCAAGACTTCGGCGCCGCTGTCGATGCACGCCGAGTTCAGCAAGGCAAGCCGGCGGCTCGCAAGGCACCAGCTGAAGTCATGCAGCGCCTGTCGCCCGATAAAGTCTCGGCAATGGTGGTCTGGCTTGCACACCAAGACTGCCAAGCAGAAGCAAGTATTCACGAAGCCGGAGGCGGGTATTTTGCGCGCTTGAATTGGGCGCGTTCTGCACCGTTGTTTGCCACTGAAAAAGAGGGCGTCCTTGCGGCGCCCTTGCCCGAAAACATCCGGGACGGACAAAACACTTTGGCGGACTTTGCCGGCGGCGACCACCCCATATCAGGCGATGGATCAATGGGCGCCCCCAATGCCTTAGAGCAGGTTTTTGGCCATCTCAAATAAGCGCCGGAGCAGTAGCGTTTTTGGGAGTTTGATTTTTAAAAGGCGCGCAGGCAAGCACCTCAGTTGCCTGCCTGGTGCTTCGGCGCAATCAACTTATAAAGATCGGTTAAGACTCGTTGAACATGTTAATGCGGCCGCCATCAATGACCAGGTCGTGTCCATTTACAAACCCACCAGCATCCGAGGCCAGATACAGTGCGCCTTGCGCAATGTCATTGGCAATACCCGAGCGTTTTAAGGGTGTTGCCTTGGCAAGGTTGGCCTGAAGCTTGGCCATCTTTTGATCGTTTTCTTCAGCGGATAACGTATTGGCTCTTGCAGAGCCGCCCCAGAAAATTGGCGTTGCAATCGCGCCGGGGGAGATACAGTTCACGCGAATATTTTCAGGCCCTAATCGAACGGAGGCGAGCCGTGTGTAATGGGTTAACGCCGCCTTGATCGCGGAATAAATTAAATCGCCTTGATTATCGCGAATCGCTGCAATACTGGAATTGTTTATAATCGCGCCGCCGCCGCGCGCTCTGAGTAACGGAATGGCATGCTTCATGCCAAGCGCTGCGCTAGAAAACAGCAACTCAGTAGCATAGACAATGGCATCAGCTTCGACCGAGTCGACGACGCCTCGGGTCGGTCCGCCCGCATTGTTAAACAGAATATCCAAGCCGCCAAACTGCTCAACCGCATAGGCAAGCGTGCGTTCAATGTCAGCTTCTTGGGTCACATCCGCTTGAACAAAACGGCAGTGCTCGCCCAACCGCTCGGCTAACGCTTCACCCTTGTCAATCGAGCGCCCACAGATCACAACCTGCGCACCCTCTGCCACGAAACATTCCGCAGTGGCCTCACCAATTCCACTAGTGCCACCGGTGATGACCGCTATTTTTTTGGCTAATCGCTGACTCACTACCGTCTCTCCTAATACCACTTTGACTAAATGATCGGTTTTTCGCAGTGCGTTTTGAAAGCGCGCTGCCGCTCACGTAAGCACCTAGGCGCATTCCGAAAGACTGTCTCCCAATGCGCTCATCAATGTTGTCACTTCCTGCTCTTTCACAACAAAGGGCAGGCCCAACTGAATCGTGTCGCCACCGTAACGTACATAAAACCCTTTCTTCCACATTGACATCGCAACTTCAAACGGTCGCCTAAGCGGCTCGCCTTCATAGGGCGCCAGGGTTAAACCACCGGCTAAACCGTAATTGCGAATATCTACTACTCGCGGCGCATTGCCGAGCTCATGAATCGACTTTTCAAACACAGGCGCGATCGCCTGCACGCGCTCAATCATCGATTCATCTTCAAGGATCTTCAGCGCCGCAAGGCCCGCCGCACAGGCTAACGGATGCGCCGAGTAGGTATAACCATGGGGAACTTCCAGGGCATACTCAGGCGCCTTGGTATCCATGAAACAATCATAAATTGCTCGTTTGACGACCACGGCCCCCATGGGCATCGCGCCATTGGTGAGCTGCTTTGCAACATTGATGATATCCGGTGTAACCCCAAACGCCTCAGAGCCGGTATTGGCGCCCATACGACCAAAGGCGGTGATAACCTCGTCAAAGATCAACAGGATGTCATGCTGATCACAGATTTCACGCAGCCGTTTCAAATAACCTACTGGTGGCGGGAAGACACCAGCAGAGCCGGCGAGCGGCTCGACAATCACGGCCGCAATGTTTGATGCATCATGCAGCGCGATGAGGTCCAACAGATCATCGGCTCGTGCTGCCCCTTTGTCAGGTATCCCTGGCGTAAAGGCATTTTCAGCGAGCCAGGTGTGCCGCAAATGGTCCGAGGCAATACCTTCACCAAAACTCGCTCTATTGCCGCCGATACCGCCAACCGAAATACCACCAAAGTTCACACCGTGATAGCCCTTGGCCCGACCAATTAAGCGCGTTTTGCTAGCTTGACCCTTTGCGCGCCAATAACCGCGAGCAATTTTAAGCGCGGTATCGGCGGCTTCAGATCCAGAGCCACAGAAGAAAACCCGATCGATGCCAGCGGGCATAAACTGGGTAATCCGCTCTGCCAATTCAAAAGCCCCTTTATGGCCAAACTGAAACGTCGGGCTAAAATCTAGCGTCTCGGACTGCTTGGCAATCGCTTGATTAATCGCCTTAATATTGTGACCAAAACCGCAAGTCCAAAGACCGGACAAGCCATCAAATATTTTGCGGCCATCGCCATCCGTGTAGTAACAGCCATCGGCCGACGTTATCATCCTTGGATCGGATTTAAATTGTCGGTTGCCCGTGAACGGCATCCAGTAGGCATCAAGCTGCGCTTGCGTGAGACCGGTCTTTGATTCATCCATTATGACGCTCCTTTGCCCAACACTTGGGGCATGACAGCAATACAACTGATCTTTCCTATAATCTTCTCGCATGTTGTCGCCAAAATATAGAGCCCCTACCCCACAGTTTGCAGCCTTGTGTTATTTATCCCTTCGTCGAACTACACTAGAATCGTTTTTCAAAATTTTCGACAAACACTTCATGCGGTTTATTTTACCAATACTTATAACAACCCTGCTCTGCTGCAGCGCAAACTTAAGCCACGCCGGTGACGATGATCAGATCATTCGCGCGCTCGAGAAAGATATTCTCACCAAGCGACTAGAAGGCAATTACCCTCAGGCCTTGGCCTTGTGCGCAAAGCTCAAAGCCATCCCAGCCGGGGAAGCCCTCGGCATTGCCTTAGAACTCGACACCCAACTGACGGCCTTGTCCTGGGATGATCAAAAAGTCTTTTCCACCCAAGACATGATCCGGCAAACCAATCGTCTCATAAAAGAATGTAAGCCCAAACGTAAAAAGCCCACCGCCGATCAGTTATTTCTGTGCGGTCGCGGCCATTTTGCGAGAGCCTATTTGTCCGCCATGGAGGGTAAATTTTATGCCGCCGGGACCCATGGCAGCGATGCCATTGACGCCTTCGAAGCCGCCCTGGACCAAGATCCAGGCCTCACAGACGTAAAGCTTCCGCTCGGCATGGCATATTTTTACGCCGACCATCTGCCCGCAATCGTAAAATTAATGGCGCCGCTACTGTGGTTTATACCAACCGGCAATTCAGACAAGAGCTTGCCTTACATTCAGGAGGTGATGGCGACGGATGGTGCCTATGCCGATGCGGCACGATTCATCTATAGCGACTTGATTACCCAGCAAGCCCCAGAGCTCATGCCGGATGCAATCCAAACGCTGCAGGGGTTAACCGAGCGTTATCCTATGAACCCGCGGCTACACCTAGCCCTTATTGGGAGCTACGCCTACAGCGATCAATGGAGAGCCGCCTATGACGCGATTGGGCCCTTACGCTTAAACGCCGACCCCAATAGTGCCTTTCAAAGTATAGGTCATATCTGGGCAGTCTATAGTTTGAAGTATTTGAAGCAGCCCATACCGCAAGACGTAGAAAAGGCATTTCTCATTATCGGGCCCGAGGACATCCCAGGCTGGGCCATAGATTGGTTTACCCTAGCCCAAGGCCTGGTCTTGGATTTCCAACAAAACCGCTCGGGCGCGATTGAAAAATATCAAACCGTGCTCGAGAGTGAAAACAACTTTAATTCTGGGTGGCTGCTTGAATTAGCAAAAACCGGGCTCGACGAACCGCTATTTACTCTGGCGCCAGAGGGCTAGTTTCCGCTTCATACAAACGCAATAGATAGCTCCGCCAGAGTTCATACTGCTGCTCTAGGTTCCCCGTCAGTTCCACGACCTGGCCTTCAATCCGTCCAAGCGTTGGCGACAAAGTCTGCGCCAAAGACCGCGCCATTTGGCTGAGCTCATCTTCGTTGCGTTTATAGTCCTGGTAGCGCTTATAGGTCGAGAGCATGACCTCGTAACTGGCGGCAGCTCGGCGCTGAGCGCCCACAGACCGATCACCCAAACTGGTATTATAGTCTTCAAACTCGTATTGATACTGCCGCCATACCCGGTAAGGCACAATCATTTGCTGATAGATCAACCGATACTGCTCATCCATCGCATCAATGAATTGATACTCGCTGTCCCGGATTCGTTGTACACGAGCAACCATTGGGTCGGATGAGGCGGGCAGCCCTTGTACCTGCATCAGGCCCTCAGCATCGACCGCCAGGTAGCCATCAAATCCCTCCGGCGATAACGTTTGTGCGTACCGAAGTAAAGCGGCGTCCCGCAGCCGCCGTCGATCCTCATCTGTAAACGACGCTAAGCCATCCGCCAAACGATTCGCAATCCGAACCATAACGGGACGATAAGGATCCCGGCCGTCTACCCCCGCCTGCAAATAGGCATCGGGCGCGATGCGGGTGTCAAACCGGTCATCCAGCCACAACTTACCCAACGCGTCTCGACAGATGAGCTGTACTTGAAGCTCGGCGGCACTGGCTGACAGCAACTGTCCTTGGCAATTGAGTTCCGCCGTGACATCGATGCTAGGCGTCACGCGAACCGCACCCCAGAAACCACTTTCCGTAAGGGTCGTCTTTAGCAAGTAGGGCAAGTACCGTTGCTCCGCCGCTAACAACTCAGCCCGCACAGGACTGACCGACCTGCCCAAATGCGAAAACGGCGTGAGGCTCAGGTTTAACCCGGCAAGATTGCCGTCCATGACCGATGCGCGGCTGAGGGTAGAGGGCGCATCTGGGCGCGGCTCGGGTACAGGCTCAGGGGTCGATGCGCACCCCGTTAACAACCATAAGAAAACCCAAACCCTAATCATTGAACCCACCGTTTAAGGTGCACACTTTGCCTTTCCCAAGGGTGTACTGGCACTGGATGCCTTCTGTGACCGGCTCAAACGGTTGATAGACGCGGCTGACTGAAAATGCTTGGGATATCCCGTCGGCGGCAACGGTCGTTGCAATACTTAAACGATCACCGCGTTCAGAAAGAATCAAACGGTGCTCGATACCGAAACCGCCCGGCAAACCTAGCCAGAAGACCAAGGCCCTATCGCTCATCCGGCAGCGGCTATAACCTAAGTTTTCTGCTTCCTCAGCGATTCCACCAACCTCACAGCGCAAGCTAAAATTGTCATCCCGATCAACGTACAAGGTGTTGCCCTGCATGCGAACATTCAAAACAGAAGTCCGCGTAATTTGTTCGCCCAAACGTCCTAGATTCACCAGTCCTCGAAGATCATCCATCGCCTGAAGTGGCGTTTCACCGATTCGGTTCTGGCCACTGGCCATACGCCGCTGATGATCGCTGAGCGTGACGTCATACAAGTACCGTAATTTATCGTTCGGATGCTCGCTCGCAGAAAAGTCAACTTCCCAATGGCCTAGATACTCCGAAAACTCAAGCGCATCACTTGCCTGCAGCAGGCTTGGCAGTACGCTAAAGAGTAAAAGATATAGGCTCAGGCTGAACGACATCGATTCGGTCATCTCATCCAAACTCGCACAAAACGGCAAACGTTCGAGCTAATGCTTTTCACAAAGGCTTGATCTACTATCAAATCTTGCCCGCAACCATGGCCAATAAACATCATGCAATTTCCACTTGAAGGACTCAAAGTCCTCGATTTTTCGAGAGTTCTCGCCGGACCTTTCGCTGGCAGAATGTTATCTGACCTCGGCGCAGACGTCGTAAAGATAGAACCACCTGAAGGCGATGTTACCCGATATTGGGGCAAGGTCATTGCCCACTTACCTGGCTACTACCATCAACAAAACGCTGGCAAGCGTAATATTTGCATCGACCTGCGACATCCTGACGCAAAGGCGTTGGTGAACGCCTTGGTGGCGGAAGCCGATATCCTCATTGAAAACTACCGGCCCGACGTCATGGGTCGGCTTGGCATTGGTTATGAGGACCTCAGAGCGATTAATCCAAAATTGATCATGCTATCGATTAGCGGTTTTGGTCATGATGGCCCGGAATCCCGCCGAGCCGCCTATGCGCCGGTCATTCATTCTGAGGCGGGCCTGATTTATCGCAGCCATCAGGAAGCCTCGCTTCAACAAACCGATCCACATTTTCAGGACCTACCGTTATCAGTTGCCGATACCAATGCCTCGCTTCACGGTTTGATCGGTGTACTTTCTGCCGTGATTTTGAGAAATCAAACGGGTCTTGGCCAACACATTGATATTGCAATGATCGATGCCACCATCGCAACCGACGACAAAATGCATTACGACCTGGAGGCTTCAGGGGATACCGGGCCCATGCGCAACGAAATCTATTCCTTAGCCTTCAGTTCGGTCTTGATCTCAACGGACTTTCGGCTTTTGTTCAAACTTCTCATCGATCACGGTCACCTAACCGATCCGAGTCCAAAGGACGCAAGTCTTGAAGATAAGATTCGGCTAAGACGCGGCGCCGTTTACCAATTGCTGCAGGCGCAAACTACCGAAGCCGAATTTGATACCTTAATGCGCTCTATTAATGTCGCTTGGGGAACCGTGCGCAACCCATCCAGTATTCGACAACAGGCAACCGTCGCCCATCGCGGCAGCATTGTTGATATTGATGATCGCGCCGGCGGGGTTCGACCCATCACGCAATCGCCTTATCGGTTTTCCAATGCAAAAAGCGGGGTTCGCGGGCCGGCGCCGCATCGTGGTGAGCACAACGACGAAGTCTTAAGGCAATGGTTGGCTTTGCCGGAGGGGAAGATCACAGCCCTGGCGGACCAGGGCGTTGTTTTATCTGATGCCAATGATCGGGCTAAAAACCCCTAGCCATTCGGTGTCACGAGGTATTTCTCACCGGTTGCTTGCTTGGCATAGCCCTCGAGATGTGCCTGCGACAGCATCTCGGCTAACGAAATCTCACAGGTATAGTGACTGGCAAACGTTGTTGTGATTTCATCGGCCACTCGTTGCCTGAGCGCGTCCGCGCCAGCTTGACCAATCTTTTGCAAGAACGGCGTTAAGAGCCAGCCCCCTAAACCCCAGGCCATACCAAAGGCTCGATTCAAGGTGGTCGGCGAACGGTCGAGCCCGCCATAAATATAAACCTGCTTGTAGGTGGTTGAACCGTAACGAGAGAATTCACCCATTTTCGCATTCTGCGCCACTTCCATTGCCGTTAAGATTTGACCGGCTAAGGTGCCGCCACCGGTTGCATCAAAGCCCAAGGTCGCATCCGTTGCGGTCAGCGCACTCACCAGATCACCCATAAAACCGGGGTCACTAGAATTCAACGCGTGGGCGGCGCCAATGCTCTTGAGCAGGTCCACATGTTCTTGTTTGCGAACAACATTCACCAATTCTACGCCATCTTTTAGGCAGATTTTCACCAGCATTTGACCCAAATTTGACGCCGCCGCAGTATGCAATAGAGCCGTGTGCCCTTCCTGACGCATGGTCTCAACCATGCCTAAGGCCGTGAGCGGATTCACAAAACAAGACGCACCTTGCTTCGCCGATACGCCTTCGTTCATCAACAAGCACTGACTTACTTTCAGAACGCGATATTGGGAGTACATCGCGCCGCCTAACACCGCGACAGTTTTGCCCATCAATTGCTGGGCTGCATCACTGCTACCCGCCTGAATCACGACGCCTGCACCTTCATTACCCGCTGGCATTGCGTGACCAACTCTGGCGCCAATGTGCCGGCGCATTGCCTCAGGCACCATCGCCGTGACGGAAGGCCGTCCATCGACCTCACCATAGGTTGCGGTAGCAATATCGGCTGGTCCGAATAAGAGCCCGAGGTCCGACGGATTGATTGGCGCGGCATCAACCCGAACCAGCACCTCATCCTCTTTGGGATCTGGAAAATCAACATTGACCAAGGAAAGGCTTAATTCACCTTCCGCACTAATGCACGTTTGAAACTGCAAGCCTTGCTCAGCCATGTTTACTACTCCCTTAAAGTGTTTTGTCAAAATTAATATTTAGGACGAGAACCCTACGCCGATCATCTGATTCGATCAATGTTTACATCACTAACGAAATCTAAAACCATCTTCTACGTTCTCATCGATTGTCAGAGTTCGTTTAATGCGTTGGGATACTTTTCAAGTTACTCGGCAATGGCTTGGATTGCACATCACTCTACAACCAATGCTAGGATACTGCTTCAATTCAATGACCTGGAGAAGATCCGATGACACAAGATATCTACGTCGCCGCGGGCGTGCGATCCGCACTCGGAAATTTTGCCGGGACGCTCAAAGACAAACCGATGACCGAGCTGGCCTCGGAAATTGTGCAAAGCTGTATCAAACGATCAGGTACCGACGCCGCCGAATTTGATCATCTGGTTTTCACTGCAACCTGCCCAACCGATAAGGATTCGCTGTTTGCCGCTCGGGTTGTCGGGATGAAAAGCGGGCTGCCAGCAGAGGCTGGCGCGTTGGACGTGTCTCGCGCTTGCGCCAGCGGCCTGCAAGCAATCTTAGCGGCAGGGCAGCAAATCGCGACCGGCCACAGTCATTTGGCAATCGCAGCTGGTGCCGAAATGTTCAGCCGAGCGCCCTTCGCGGTGACCACCAGCCGATGGGGCCAAGCCCGAGGGCACCAGCAACTCGAAGATATGCTTGAGTGGTGCTACCGCTGTCCATTTTCGCTCGAATACATGGGCGATACCGCAGAGAACCTCACAGAGAAATATGGCTACGAACGAGCGCCAATGGATGAGTATGCGTTGCAGAGCCAAGAACGCGCCTTGGCCGCGATTGGGTCGGGCTTTTTAGGACGCCAGATCCAACCCGTTATGGTGCCCAGTGGCCGCTCGCAGGTTGAATTTGCGATCGACGAGTCGCCCAGAGCAGGACTCACCCTTGAAAAACTAGCAAGCCTCAAGCCAGCCTTTAAAGAGCATGGCAAAGTGACTGCTGGCAATTCATCTGGCGTCACCGATGGCGCAGCCGCCATGGTCGTTGGTAGTTTAGATCGCATGCGGGCGTGCGGGGTTTCCCCCGTCGCGAAAATCGTTGATTGGGCGGTGGTTGGCGTTGAGCCAAGCCTGATGGGTCATGGCCCCGTGCCTGCGATTTCGCAGTTGCTCAAGCGGGTCAATCTTGGCATCAGTGATATTGATTATTTCGAAATCAATGAGGCCTTTGCGGTCGTAAACTTGCATGCAGAGGCACAATTAGGCATCTCTCGAGACCGGCACAATCTGTATGGCGGCGGCATCTCGGTTGGACATCCGCCCGGTGTCACCGGCCTGCGCATGATGCTCAATGCAACCCAGCACTTACAGGACACCGGCGGCCGGTATGCGATCCTGTCAATGTGCTTGGGCGCGGGACAAGGCATGGCAATGCTGATTGAGAATGCAGCAGCGCTGTAAAACTTGTGAGCCCTCGACGGAGGACTTAATCAACGACTTCGTAACAGGGTTTAGCGTTGTCGATCGGTAGCGTCAGGCGCTTCTGGTCAACAAAATCCTGTAAGAGTTCCGCGAGCGGGGTCATGATTTCTGGATCACCGCGCAGCTGGAACGGGCCATGAGCCTCAATCTGAGCCAGTCCCTGCGCTTTGATGGAACCCGCAACAATGCCAGAAAAGGCTTTGCGTAACTCAAAGCTTAAGTCGGCCGCGGACTGCGCCCGCGTCA
>Ga0233426_10003045_pt1 | contig 13509 bp, 10 predicted proteins | sample SI_118_April2016_6_FD_179875 | JGI IMG/M metagenome (GOLD analysis project Ga0233426, IMG submission 179875) | Seawater microbial communities from Saanich Inlet, British Columbia, Canada - SI_118_April2016_10_MG | ecosystem: Environmental > Aquatic > Marine > Inlet | place: Canada: British... | reverse complement strand
GATGAAAATAATGAAAACGAATGGGAAACTGATACTGATACTTCAGATGACTCTGATAACACGTGTAGTCCAGAGGAAGAACAATACGCATATATTAAAAATTATCCGGTTCAGATGATTTGTCTTGAAAAATGTGATGGCACATTTGACGACATATTCACTTCAGGTAATGCTACATTAGACAATACCTCTAGTGCACTTTTTCAAGTAGTTATGTCTCTTATTATATACCAAAAACTATTCTCATTCACACATAATGACCTGCATACTAATAATATTATGTATATTGAAACTGATATACCATTTTTGTTTTACAAATATGAGAACATTGTATACAAAGTACCTACTTACGGTAGAATATATAAAATTATTGATTTTGGACGTAGTATATATCGTTTTAATGGGACAACATACTGTTCGGATAGTTTTGGACCAGGTGGAGATGCAGATACTCAATATAATTGTGAACCTTTCTTTAATAGTAAAAAACCTAGACTAGAACCCAATATGAGCTTTGATTTATGCAGACTTGGGTGTTCTATTTATGATTTTATTATTCCAGAACACTTAGATTATACCGATTACGACGAATTACAAAAAACAATATATAGATGGTGTTTAGACGACAATGATAAGAATGTATTATACAAAAAAAATGGCGATGAACGTTACCCAGATTTTAAATTATATAAAATGATTGCTCGCACAGTCCATAAGCATACCCCACACGAACAATTACAGTTCCCATTTTTCAATCAATTTATAAGTGAAAACCAACACACAGACGAACCTTTAATTGACATTAATCGTCTTCCAAAATATATGTAATTCACAAAATACTATACAAATATATGTATGTTATTTTGTATGGGTATAGTGTAACTAAAACTATGTATTGTATCAAACAATTATCTCCATCTGTGTATACATTGTTCGCACCAACATTCCCTACTATAAAGAAATTTAATATTAACAAAAAATCGGTTCGGTTTTCGAATGATAATGAGGTATACATCATACCACCAAGACAACATAAAATGAAAAGATAATTATAGGTATTTTTCAGAAAATTCATCAGGGGTCATTATCTCAATTCCTAATTCATTTGCCTTTTTTGTTTTAGATGAAACATCGTCGTGACTTTTTGTGATTAACGCAAATGTATTTCTTGTTATATTATTCTCTAATTTACCACCATACTTTTCTAATGCGGATATTATGGTGGCGTCTCTGACTTTTGTCATTACGATTGTTTTTCCATTTAATATATGGTTAGATTGAACGATTGGTTTCGGTTGTTGGGTGGGTTTATCACACAATTTATATGCCAAGTTCGCATCTACTAAAAATGTCTTCATTTTTTTCATATTTTCTACTATGCTTTTTGCGTTTTCTTCACCAATCCCATTAACAGACAGCAGCATTATTTTTAATTCTTCATTTGAAATCAACAGTGTAAATAAATTAGGATACATTTCAAATATTGGTTCCAATTTCTTCTTTCCAATACCTCGACCAAGCATATTTGATGCGGCTACGATGTCTACCAATGACGATTCATTCAGTCTGACTTTGATACCATTGTATATTTTGTTTATCATTTTTGATTGGAATCCCTCTATCCCTTCATAATCCTCTTTTTTCATATGTATTATTTTTATAATTGAATCATAACCAGCATTCATTAACCTTTTTACATTTCCCGTCGATAATCCTTCTACTTTTATACCTACAAAGAAGCTTGTTATATTCTTTTCTTTTACAGTCACGTCTTCTTCTATATTATCCAATATTATATCTACATTTGTTTCGTTCCAATGATATGGCACGTTTGGCATTTTTGCTACTTCTGCTTCTGTTGTCACTGATTTTATATACGGGATTACATCACCACTTCTTATAATTTCTATTATCGCACCAATACCAATTTTATTACTTTCTATAAATTTTCCATTAAATCCAGTAGCATATTCGATTTTTACACCACCTATATTTATTGGTTCTATTCGCACACGTGGTTTTAAATATCCACTTTTACTAGCACTCCATATTACATCCACTACCTTGGCTTCCGCTACTTGGTCGGATATTACCATTTTAAATGCAAATGAATGTTCGGGATTTTTTTCTCTACGAGCATACTTTTTATTATCGGATACGATAATACCATCAATTTCATATTCGTAATTTTGTCGCCAATCAATTAATATTTGCGATAATAGTTCGTTGGTTAGCGAAGCCATTTGTAAATTTCTAACAGTATTAAATCCACATTGCTCTAGTAATTTCATTTGTTCTATTGGTCGCAATACTGGTTTTATTACTTCATATGCTACAAAATCCATATCATTTATTTTGTTATCCAACGTTTTACTATTGATTATACCCGACACTAAATTTCTTGAATTCGCAAATTTAGTTTTATATTTTTTTTCGAAGTTCGTTTTTGACATTATAAATTCACCGCGAACTACTATATTTTCTTGTTTTGGTAAATTTAACACTTGAAGTATGTGAGTTATATCTTGACCGATTGTTCCATCTCCACGTGTATATAATTTTTGAGTATTATTTTCAGTTGTATACATTCCACTAACACCGTCTAATTTGCAAGACAACACGTAATTTCCCGTATATTTTTTCATCCATTTGTCTAGCGCATCTGTATCTGGCTTTATTTTATCCATTGAAGGCATATTATATGGCAAACTTACTTTATTTTTAGTTATTGGGGCGCCGATATTTGTTAACACTGGATTATTGGGGTATTTCTTTTCAAAATATTCCTTTACAATATCAAACTCATTATCCGTCATCAATGGTTTATTATTATAATACGCGTTATTCGTCTTTTGTATTAATGTAACATATTTGTCTTCTGATAACTCGTCCAGCACCATTATACCATCTGTTTTAAACTGTTTTATATATTGAGCTACACTCATATTATAGTATATCTACTTAATTTTTACATTATAATTAATCAATTTTAGTTATAGTGTTTTTAGAAACCGGGTTCACCAGTAAATACCTCGGTTGCTGATGGCTTTAACGTCTTATTTTCAGTTAAAATATTAAAAAAATCGCTCATCTTACCGTTGGTAAGAAAAAATACAACTACGGATAGGATACTTGACACCAATACAAAAAGAGATTCGCGTATCACAGTCTTCATTGGCTTCCATTCCTTGCTAATATATTTCATGTCAATCAATTTAGATACAAAGAAGACTCCGGTTATAAATAAAGATAGTATGAATGCTTTTTCCATCACTAATATAGTTTTTTGTCATTTTTTTATTTGTAAACAGACGAATATGCCTAAATTATACTAATTCCTCTATTCCATCTAAAATTATATTGTCGTCGTTATTATGAACTGAATGAGTAGAACCAAGTTCATCAAAGTCGCGTAAGTCTACTTGTTCGGTTGAAATCTGAATGCGTTCGTCGTCTGATTCTTCTTCTAATTGTCGCTGGAAAGCTCTTTCTGTGCTAATTTCTTCCAATCTTTCTAGTGACTTAGGTGCCTCTATTGTTTTCACATTATCAGTCTCATCTAACACGGCGTCCATATCGTTAAACGATAACTTTGTTACTACCGCCTCATTATCTACATTCTGAATCGCAGGCACTACTTCGGGAACGGTCTCATCTATATCCATTATTGCTTCGGGTTGTTTCTCTGGAACAATAATATCTTCGGGGACTTTCTCTTCTTCCTCATTCACATCTTCAATTATTACTTCCTCTTCGTGTTCTACGCTTTCGTCCATATAAGCACGGATAATGGCCTCGGTTGGAATACTTTCACGAATAGAAATCAGAACACATTCTTGAATTATGTTCTCAAGCTCACGATTGTTCTTTTGAAGCTGTAGAGGACTTATGTTTTTATCAAACAAATATACGTTTGAGTATACCTTACGAGCGACATTGATATATACCTTGTGAATAAAACTATCTAACTTGGGAATTGATATATCTATCTTCTTCTGTTTGTTTCCAACACGAATACACGTTAGCACTTTTAATTGAATGATATGGACACAAGTTATCAAGTCTTCTAAATAATTACAGCCACTACGTTCAATTATGCGTTTTCGTTCATCTTCTATTATTTCATTATTCCATTTGGGAATTCGTGAAAGTAAGTTCTGAAATGTCATTAAATATTTATTTGGTTCGTCGTTATCAACACATAACTTCCACGATTCATTGAATAGAGATTTTACACCCCCTAAAATTAAAGGGGTAAAAATACTAACTAAGCGACTACACCATTCATTTCGGGATTCCTGTAAGTTGGCTAAAACAAAATCGTCCATCTAATTATATTGTGAATACACTTTTTAAGGAGGGGTTTAAACGTAAATACAAATAATCTAATAAGTACAATAGTAACAACTTTTCATTCCTAAACTCTGATTTAATACTATTAAAACATACGGTTACTTCATTCTTTTTCTTATCTGTTAGTTCATCTGTATATTTCACCCATCCTATAAAATCATAACACGATAGACCTTCTTGATAAAAATCATCCGCAAAATTCATTACGTTCATATGATTACTTACATCTACCTTTTTGAAATTTTCATCTATCCATTCATTTGTAGTGGACGTTGGTTCTATCTGTTCTCTTATGAAATGCTGATGTAAATTTTCTATCTTTCTATCGTTCACATACTCAGGAACATACAATTCACAAAAACGAGATAATATAGGATTCAACAACTTATGTTTGTTCTCCACAATTATAAAAAAACGTGTAGTATGACTAAATAATTCTATACAGCGTCTTAGTGCTGATTGGGCGTCTATTGTTAAGAAATCAGCATTAATTAACACTATGGATTTAAATGACGCACCGGAATCCGACCTTATATTTGTTTTCGCGAAAAACTTTAAATCCTCACGTATAAATTTTATACCTTTACCGTGAGCACAATTTACAATCATTACATTTTGCTTGATTTTGTGTCTGTCGCCATTATAAATCTTCTGAATAAACTTATCTACGATGTAACGCTTTCCAGAACCTGATTCACCGTGAAATATCAGATGCGGAATTTTGTTTGTTTTATAGAAATAATCTAATTTATTGTATATATTTTGGTGATTGTTCTCAATACTATTATTTAAATCTGTCATTGAATTTAATTGTAGAAATGTTTATATATCAGTTTTGGTGTTAATCTTTTTTTACAATACTCAGTTGTTTTGTGAATACATATCTTTCCTGATGCATTGTTCTCCTACCTAAATTACAACCCAGACACGCTATCATTAGATTTCCTTTGTTATGACCTATATTATTGTCTATTCGCTCAAGCGTCCATTGTTTTGGGTCTCGCACATATTCATAGAGAACCTTGACCGGTTCTTGGCAATAATAGCATATATTACCCGATTCTTGTAATAATTCTACAATGTTCTCTATATCTGTAAAATTTTCTTCGGAATAACGGTCTTTTATTGTATCTTGATTACGATAACTACTCAGTTTCTGTCTAAAGCTGTCGTGAATACATCTATACTGTTTTGTATCATTCTCTTTTTCATTTGTTATTTGCATAATATATTTTAACTGTTGAGAACATTGTAATTCTTCCTCCGTAAACTCCCATTTTTTATGGTTTGTTACTACGCGTTTTTGACGTTTCTTTGCTTTCTTCTCTTGTTCTCTTATATGTTTTTCTTCTTCTATCTCATCTTTGGTTTTCTTTGGAGTTAAATCTACTGATACAGACTTTGAACTCATTACATAAATGAATACTATATTTTGATTAGAATAGATAAACGATGTATGTATTATTTGTGAATATTTTATACATACATACATATAATATAATCTAATGCAAGGTATAGCAATATTTCAAGGTAAATTAGAAGGTCACGCTTAATTTGTTTATCTTATTGTTATATAAATAATATAAACACTGTCGCATATACATACATATAAGACATTAAGATGCCGAAAGTTGACATTGATTATTCCAATACTATATTTTACAAGATTTATTGTAAAGATTCAGCTATAGATGACCTATATATAGGACATACTACCAATTTCGTTCAGAGGAAATACGCTCATAAGCAAGGTTGCAAAAATAATAAATCGTCTAATTATAACTGCAAATTATACCAGACTATACGAGATAATATGGGATGGGACAATTGGAATATGGAAATTATTGCTTTTCATAATTGTGATGATTTATACGCAGCTAAAAAACTAGAACAATCCTATTTTGAAGATTATAAAGCTACATTGAATAGTATAGAACCATTACCGAAACCCAAACCAAAATTAATGAAATATACACATCCGAATGAACGCCCTCATTGTGAGGTATGTGACATTTACTTTGGTTCTACCAACTTATTGGAGATACACAACACGACTAACAAGCATCGCCAAAAGGTCATCAATCGGGATGAGTTAACTACAGACGAATCTAAGGATGGAGATGGTTCACCCCGTTCGGGTAAATTTGTGTGTAAAAAATGTAACTTTAAATCTGATAGTAAGAAAGATTATACTCGACATTTACTAACACGTAAACATAAAAACAAAAGAGGAACTATTATTTATCCCTTGTCCTTTGTATGTGATGAATGTCACAAATTATTTCATACTAGATCTGGTTTATGGAAACATCGTGCTAAATGTAATTGTGTAGCACAAGAACAAACACCAGTAGCTACATTACCAACTCAATTGGATTCATCATTAGTAATAGAATTATTGAAACAGAATCAAGAATTCAAGGAGATGATGATGGACCAACATAAAAGAATGTCAGAACAACAAGATAAAATTATAGAATTATCAAATATTATTGGTGCATATACTACTAATTCTTAATTTAAATAATTTTACGCTAAAAAAGCAAGAAAAAGAATTGAGCACGAAAATTAAAAATGGACATTTATAAAATGTCCAAATTTGATTTGGTCAAGATAGTTTTCTTTTAATACTTTTCAAAAAAGATGTTTGTGATTGAAATGCAGTATTTTTATATTTGTATCTGAATTAGTTACTTGCATATTTTTGAAAAGTATATTTGGGTAAAAAGCATTTAGAGGTAAAATCTATCCTTAAATTATAGGATCGACGAGGATGAATTGTCCCCCTAAAATACCCATAGAATTTGTATGTAACGAATGTAACTTTAAATGCTGTAATAAAAAAGATTATAATCGTCATTTACATACAGCTAAACATAATAATAGGATAAATAGGATGGAAAATACCTATAAACCCCCTGATAGTTTTAATTGTGATTGTGGAAAACAGTACAAATATAAACGTGGTTTATGGAATCATAAACAGAAATGTAAAGGTGTCGCCCCCGAACAACCACAAGAGACAGTCACAGTTTCCCCTGAGCCAGTAGATTCATCATTAGTAATAGAGTTATTAAAACAGAATCAAGAATTCAAGGAGATGATGATAGAACAGCATAAGAGAATGACAGACCAACAACAGAAGATGGTAGAACAACAAGATACAATTATAGAGTTATCAAAGAACACTGGAAACACAACAATCAACAATACCAACAATACCATGAACAACAAGTTCAATCTGAATGTGTTTTTAAATGAGACGTGTAAGGATGCTGTAAATTTGAATGATTTTATCCAATCTATAGAACTGACAATAGAAGACTTTATCAATACCGGAGAAGTAGGATACGTAAGAGGGATATCCGACATTTTGTTAGAGAGAATTCGTGATATGGAACCTAATTCCCGACCGATTCACTGTACTGATTTGAAACGCGAGACGGTCTATGTAAAAGACTCGGACATCTGGGCGAAGGAAGATGAAAAGAAAACCCATATAAGAAAGGCAGTTCGCATAATAGCAAATAAGAACAAAGCCCAAGTGCATCCATGGATCGCCCAAAATCCTCAATATGACATATTAGACACCCCAGAATGTGACAAATTCTTTGAATATTCAAAAGCATCGTTAGGAGGGTATGGTAAAGAAGAGGATGAGCGATTTGAAAAGAAGATAATCAACAATATCCTGAAAGAAACCGTAATTGATAAGAATATGATAGAGTAATTCGTCAAAAGTGTATAGAAAGAATATGATGTAGTATTACAGATAATACAAATGACGGACAGCGATTTAGAACTATTATATGTTACGAATAGCAGTAGCGAAGATACAGATACAACCTTCACAATATCTAGTAATAGCTCACAATGTGAATCCGATATAGATGAAATATCTGTATCTTCATCTATATCCTGTAAAACTGAAGATACAATGTTGTTGTTTGATTCATTTGAAGAAGAAGAAATCGCCGACATTATTGAAGACATATACGAGCAGTTTGAAGATTGCTATACCAATAATATAATTAAAATGTCATCACCCAAATTCTATAAGGATATGATTAATAGTATAAGTGTGAATTTGTGGATTGAATGGGAAAACATAAACATATGTGACGATGAGGAATTCCAGCAAATAGTCGATTTTGTAGAAGACCAACACGAATCATATCTATCTTATAATAGTCATATTGTATCGCGGTCTGTATCGAATTTTACACCTGAAAATAACGTATCACAAGAAGAATTAACGAATACTATTGAATATATTCAACAACAACCTCAACCCGCACAGCGCACGGAAGAATGGTATGAGTTTCGTAATAGCCTATTATCTGCGAGTAGTTTATGGAAAGCATTAGGGAGTCAAGCCCAAAAGAATAGTTTGATATATGAAAAATGTAAAGCATATGACAGTCCAGTTGAGAGAGTTTCATATGGCACATCAAACGCAATGCATTGGGGTGTTAAATATGAACCAGTAACAACAATGATATATGAGGATTTACATCAAACAAAGATAGGTGAGTTTGGTTGTATACGTCATTCAACATACCCATTTGTAGGGGCTTCGCCTGACGGTATTAATGTATTACCATCCAGTGTAAAATACGGAACAATGTTAGAAATAAAAAACATCGTAAATCGTGAAATTACTGGCATACCCAAAGAAGAATATTGGATACAAACTCAAATACAGATGGAAACGTGCGACTTAGATAACTGTGACTTTGTCGAAACCCGCATAAAAGAATATGAGAACAAAGATGATTTTTATAATAATTCAACGAACTCAGATTATAGAGGGGTGGTATTGTATTTTATAAATAGTGATTTCAGTGAAAATGATAGTCCGGTATATCATTATATGCCATTGGATATACCATTAACCCCAAACGCAATTACCGAATGGGTGAGTAAAGATACCGAAGAAACTCGTAAGGACAATCTTATACTATTTAATACAATTTATTGGTATTTAGATGAGATATCGTGTGTTTTGATACAGCGTAATAAACTATGGTTTTCAAAAGCGATACATATGATAAAGGAAGTATGGGATATTATTGAAAGAGAAAAAATAGAAGGGTACGAACATCGTTCCCCCAAACGAAGAACACCAAAGACCACGGTGACTATAGATGACGTTTCAGGAGGTCATACAATAACGAATATACCATTGTCAAATAAGGTATGTCTCATCAAATTAGATTCGTAATATTAGTGTAAAACAATATAGATATTTGTATATGAATAATATATACAAATGTCATCTTCACACGAACAAGATGATGAAATGCACGTTACAAAGCGTTCAGGTAAGACCGAAATAGTATCGTTTGATAAGATATTGAAGCGTATTAAGACAATCGGACAGGAAACCTATGATATCCCAGTTCCTCCCCTTCAACATAGTTTGAAAATAAATTATACTTCATTGGCTATGAAAGTGATAGACCAACTATATAATAATATTTCTACTGCTAAGATTGACGAACTGTCCGCCGAACAATGTGCGAGCATGGCATCTATTCATCCTGATTATAGTACGTTGGCTGGAAGACTTATTATTGCGAATCATAGCAAAAATACATCATCTATGTTTGTTGATACCATGAGTAAATTATACATGAATAACGATAAACACGGAAAGCCTTCTCCACTAATCACTGATGATATGATGCTAACCGCAAGAACATACGAAGATGAGTTAAATCAAATGTGCCATTATACTAGAGATTATTTAATTGACTATTTTGGGTTCAAGACACTTGAACGTGCTTATTTGATGAAAGTAGATGGTGTAATTGTAGAACGACCACAACACATGTGGTTGCGCGTTGCGATGGGTATTCATGGTGATGATATGGAAAAAATTAGAGAAACATATGAATTAATGTCACAGAAGTATTTTACTCACGCAACTCCAACATTGTTTAATGCTGGTACCCCTCATCCTCAATTATCGTCTTGCTATTTAATTGCTATGGAAGATGATAGTATTGAAGGTATCTATAACACACTGAAGGATTGTGCGTTAATTTCAAAATGGGCTGGTGGTATTGGACTACATATACATAATGTGCGTGCTTCTGGAAGTGATATTCGTGGAACAAATGGGTCTTCTAATGGAATTGTTCCCATGTTACGGGTGTTTAACCACACCGCAAAATACGTCGACCAATGCGTCCATCCAGAAACTATTATTTATACAACCGATGGACCTAAGGAAATTCAACATTGTGAATCAGGTGTTACTCAAATCTATAATGCTCTTGGAGAAACGGAAGTCATACAAGACGTATTGGAACACGTATATAATGATGAAATGTTAGAAATTAAAACTACCCATTCTATCTTTCCATTACGTATTACTCCAGAACATCCTGTATATGCTTTACGTAATCAGGTAAAAGGATTAAATTATAATGTTATCAGAAACCGATTAGAAAAAAAACATGCAACTTTTGAATGGGTAGAAGCAAAAGAGTTGGACGAAAACGATATGATTGTATATTCAATTCCCAAATACGAACAAGATGTCAGTAATATAACAGACGATGATTGTAGAACGTATGGTATAATTTTGGGTGATGGATGTATCAATTGTTCGAATGATACCGCTGGTTATGTATCAATGCATACTGAAAATAAATCAGATACGCTAACATACTTAGAAGATTATTTCCAAAAACGAAGTATCCAAACATTTATTACTGTGGATGGAAATATTACCCGTCTACGTTGGAATAGACAGCTTGAATTGCCTTTTAGATATAATGATTTTTATAACGAAACCAAACAAAAACGTATATTGCCAAAATGGTTGAATCTACCGGTTGATAAATTAAAGTATATTCTTAAAGGAATGTTAGAAACTGACGGATGTTTGTCTAATAACGAAGTAGTATTTGATAGTACGTCATTAAATTTGATAGAAAGTGCCCGCATAATTTGTTTAAAAATGGGAATATTAACAAGTGGGAGTATTCGCGATAGGGTAGGTGAAAAACACATGACAAGTCGCGGAGTGATTGAAAATAAGCTAATTTCATACACATTGCGTATTCCAAGAACCCCCGAAGTATGTGACTTGATGGGGTTAGAATATAACGACAAACAGTTTTTTAAATACATGAAGTATGGGAATTATCTACTAACCCGTGTAAAAGATGTCAAAACCACACATTACGATGGTATTGTATATGATTTACAAATGAAACACGAACATAATTATACTATTCATAATGGTCTCGTTCATAATGGAGGTGGAAAGCGTAATGGCAGCTTCGCAATGTATATGGAACCTTGGCATGCAGACATTGAATCATTTTTAGATCTTCGTAAAAATCACGGAGATGAAGATTTAAAGGCACGCGATTTGTTTTATGCTATCTGGATGTCGGACCTTTTCATGGAACGTGTTAAGGCAGGACAAGATTGGACGCTAATGTGCCCGGATGAATGTCCTGGATTGTCAGATGTTTACGGGGATGCGTTTAACGCGTTATATACACACTATGAAAAAGAAGGCAAAGGACGAAAGACAATCAAGGCTCGCGATTTATGGTTTCAGATTTTAGACGCGCAAATGGAAACCGGAACGCCATATTTGTTATATAAGGATGCGGTGAATCGTAAATGCAATCAAAAGAACCTAGGTACTATCAAATCGTCTAATCTATGTTGTGAAATTACTGAGTATTCGGATGAAAATGAGACCGCAGTATGTAATCTAGCTAGTATTGCTTTGCCTGCATTTATTGTCACAGACGACAACGGAAATGTAACATTTGATTATGTAAAACTACATTCAGTAGCACGAACCGTAACGAATAATCTAAATAAAGTGATTGATGTTAATTTTTACCCTACCAAGAAAACCGAACGCAGCAATTTCCGACATAGACCTGTTGGTATTGGCGTCCAAGGTCTTGCCGATGTGTTTATATTATTGAATCTACCATTTGCGTCGGATAAAGCAAAAGAAATAAATGTCCGTATTTTTCAAACTATTTACCACGCAGCACTAACCGAGTCATGTGAAATTGCTAAGGTAGACGGACGTTATAGCACATTTGATGGCTCACCTGCAAGTGAAGGAATTTTACAGTTTGATATGTGGGAGGTAGACCCGATGGAAAAAGTAAAGATGTATAATTGGGACAATCTAAAAGAACAAATTAAAACATATGGTCTTCGTAACTCTCTATTAGTTGCTCCTATGCCTACTGCGTCTACTTCACAAATCTTAGGATATAATGAATGTATTGAGCCAATTACAAGTAACATTTACAGTCGTAGAACTATCGCTGGTGATTTCATGGTAGTTAATAAATATTTAATACAAGATTTAATCAAATTAGACATATGGAATGACAAAATTAAGAACAACATTGTTGCTAACAATGGAAGCATTCAACAAATTGACATTATTCCTGACGATATTAAGGAGAAATACAAGACCGTTTGGGAAATTCCTATGCGTAATTTGATTGATATGGCGGCCGATAGAGGTGCGTATGTATGCCAAAGTCAAAGTCTGAATCTATGGTTAGAAGACCCTACGTATAATAATTTAACATCTATGCATTTTTATGGTTGGAAAAAAGGATTGAAAACTGGTATTTATTATTTGCGTAGAAGGGCTAGACATCAAGCACAACAGTTCACCATTGAACCAGAAAAGAATAAAGGACAAACTTTAGGTGGAACTACCGAAGATGAAATATGCGAGATGTGTTCGTCTTAATTATTATGTTGTATTAATATATAATTAAATGAATTTTACACAAAGGAGACCTAAACGTCCTACACAAAAAGCTGCGGAATCTAGCATAAATTTTGATAACATTTTAAACCCTAGCAAGAATGTTACCGAAACTTGCGATATTAATGAAATAAACGCATTACTCGGCACTCTTTCCGGTAAGATTAGAACTAAAATGGAAATGAACGATAGTAATTTACTGGAACAACTGGAATCTAATATGCGTTCACTAGATATTCAAGGCGGGGATAAACATAAACATAAACGTAAACACGAGGGTAACGATGAAAACTCGAATCAAACTAAGAAAACAAAAGTTGACCCTGAGATTGAAGGTGCGGCATTAATCATAGCTAATATGGCTAGAAACATTACTGATA
>Ga0233426_10003044_pt1 | contig 13509 bp, 5 predicted proteins | sample SI_118_April2016_6_FD_179875 | JGI IMG/M metagenome (GOLD analysis project Ga0233426, IMG submission 179875) | Seawater microbial communities from Saanich Inlet, British Columbia, Canada - SI_118_April2016_10_MG | ecosystem: Environmental > Aquatic > Marine > Inlet | place: Canada: British... | reverse complement strand
TTTTGTTCTTCCTCTATTTCTTTTTGTTTTTGCTCTTTTCTTTGCTTAATTATTTCTTGTGCTATTTTTTCGAATTCAGGATGAACTTTTCTTAATACATTAGATATATTATTATCATTATATAATGAAGTTTCAATTAGATATAACTGATTTCCTATAATATTTATGACAAGTTCACAATAATCGGTGTATAAATTTTGTTCTTTATGTTCTGAAACATCATCTTTATGATTATCTTTTATGTTGTTTAAAAGTCTTGAAAATTCTTTTTTCTTATAATCTTTCAGATTTATATATTCACTTTCACTGTCTTCTTTCAATAATTTTAATTTGTTGTCTATAAATTCTTTTGCTCTTTTAATAATAAGATTTCTTTTAATAAGAGCAATTCTTTTAGTAAGAGCAATATTACTATTAGCATTTACACCACTATTATTAGGTTTAGTTAAAATATTTTCAGACATATTATAATATATATTGACAATTATAATATATATTGACAAAATATATATTATAAAAAAATACCATAAATAATGTAAAAATTATGTAAGTGAAAAACTAGAATATCTAAAAAAAGATAAATGGGTGATAACAACAAATAATATTGATGTAATAAAAAATACATTAAAAAATGATGTTTATGTATTTATTAATATGAATACTTTTAAATATCCAAATACAAAACGTACAAGATTGAGATCAGGTAGAATGTAAAAATATATTATAATGAAAAACAAAAATATATTAGTATATCAAAATAAATTTTTATTATTTTCTTATTTTCTTATTTTTAATTTTTTTGTATTAGATTTACCCTTTCGTTTGGTTTTGGTTTTGGTTTTGGTTGTGGTTTTGGTTTTAGTTTTAGTTTGCTTTTTGGATTTGCCTGCTTTTCGGTGTTTTCTTTGCTTTTTTGTTTTTCTTTTTCCTCCTTTCTGCTTAACAGGAGCAGCTTTATGCTTAACAGGAGCAGCTTGAGCAGTTTGCATCCATGCATCAAACGCAGGAGTAGCAGAAGGTGCAGCTTTAGCAGTAGCAGTAGCAGAATTTTGCCATGCAGTAAACGGAGGGGTAGTTTGGGAGGCAATTGAGAGTTGATGCTCTCTTTTCACTCTTTTATCTCTATTAGAAGTCAGTTCTTTTAATTCTGGAACACGAGGATCATCATATTTAATCATTTGAATCGGGTCAAAACGACGTATTGTTTTCGTTCCATCTGGCAGCTTCTTACTCACTAACCACCAATTGGTGTTATTATCTGTTTGTGGATTGCCGCTCATTTTTAATTATATATTATATAATAAAAAAAATAAATATGTAAATAAATTTTTAATGTTTAACAATTAACAAGTTCAAATAATTTCTTACGAAAAGTGGAGTTAGATTGAATAACTTTATCAACAGCCCCACTAGTTAATTTAGAAATTTGAATGCGATAATTTTCTTGTGAACTATGAGATTTTAATGAATGAATATTATCATTTTGCCACACACAAAATTGCGCCATAATTTTCTGTTGAATAATACGTAGTTTAGATGCTAAATTGGTAGATGAAATAACAGTCCAAGAAAGTTTGTCATTATCATCTGGGTTTTTATCAAAAACATAAAATAATTTGCCGCGTTTATCTTCAAACGAACGTAAAGGGCAATAACGTAAATTCTCTGGTGTAATATGCATTTGTAATAGTTCTATAAAGCCATCTTCGTATGAATCAATATTAAATATACCGAGTAAGTCGTCTTGATTAATATCTATATTTGTCAAATATTCAGTAAATGGAATAGAAACATCATTATGTGATTTGATAAGAACTTCGGCATCGTTTATTTTTTTAGAAGCGCCCAAGTTATTTGGTGAGTTAGTCGAGTTATTTTGCTTTGCAATTGTAGTTTTTACATCAATATTACAATGGCAAGAGCAAGTAGAAGATGAAGAGGAAGAGGAAGCATTATTTTTAGAAATCTGAATAAGTTCTTGAAACATATTTTTAATATCAGAAACATCCTGTGTCAATTGTGCAATTTTTAAAATGAATTCGTCACCAACATTGTCACCAACAATATTTGTAAATTCCATAAGGTATAAATAGTAATAATGAGAAAGGAATAAATATAATTAAATCAATTTATATAAAAATATTACATATTTAACGCAGATTTTATAGCACTAATATCATTAGTCATAATTTCAATAGTATTGTTCAAATGTGTTACGGTATTTTCCAAATTGTGGCCTGATGTCTTTAAAATAGTAATTTGTGCATCTTTTGCATCATTCTCTGCCTTCAATGTTTTCACGGATTCAATCAAATAACCGATTAATGTGTTATAATTGGCACTCCACATATCATCATCGGTTTTACATATTGCTTCGGGAATAATATCAGCAACCTCTTGTGCTAAAATACCCGCGTGCATATTTTTGTCTTTGTCGGTTTTGAATGTATAATTCACACCACGAATAGCGCAAATCTTTTCGAGCGCCCGGTCCAAATCACAAATATTTTCTTTATGACGAACATCAGAAGTTGCGTTAAAAGAAGTCGCTTGCGCCGAACCATTCACGTGAAGTTTGTGTGTTGGTACAGTCGTCCCAATCCCGACGTTGCCACTATTGGCTTTAATCATCATTCTCGATGTCGTACCATTTGCATAAAATCTACAATCAGCAGTATCACCACCAGCACTATCGAAATTAATATACATACCATTAGTTCCAGTAATGTTACCAATCACCCGACAATTGTACCGTAAATCACTATTAGCATCATTATTAAGATTTTGAATAAGTTCAAACCCATCCATTTTTAACACACCACTCCCTGTTATATTAATAGAACCACCAACATCTAATTTTTCAGTAGGACTACTCGTCCCAATCCCGAAGTTGCCGTTAGATGAAAGTATCATTTTGTCATTGTTGTTATTTCTAAATTTCATGGGTTGGTCCGACGATGCATTTAATATAGTTGCGCCATCTTTCGAGTGCAACAAAGCATAATTACCTGCAGAAACTTTATCAAGATGTGAGAAAGATGCCCAGTCATTATAACTTAGATGACCACCAATAGCAGCCCGACCGAAATAAGAAGTAGTAACGGTATCAAAATCAGCTCTAATAGAACCACCAACATCTAATTTAGCACTTGGATTAGTCTTTCCAATACCGACATTGCCACCTTGAGTCCCAGCACATATTATAACATCTTCTCCAGAATAATGATTTATATGGAAAGGGTTAGACTGATCGTTTCCCGAATAATAATCCATATGATGTACGTTGCTGCTGCTACTAGTGCCAAATCTAATAGACCTACCAGCTGAGTCATTAATCTCTAATCTTGCTGATGGAGCATTGTTCTCTCCAATATTTACTCCCCCCGCCCCATTAAAATAACAACTGGTACCCGAAGTGGTAAATGCCCCACCGCCTGAACCAGATGCGGCATTAATTTGTGCTTGAATTGTTTGATTGGTATTAATCCCGTCTAATTGATTTAATTCAGCCTGGCTAATAGTCTTTGAACTGGTAATCAAGCTGCCCGTTAATTTAATATTACCAGCAACGTGTAATTTTTCTTCAGGCGAAGTCGTCCCAATCCCGAAATTGCCATTACTAGAAAGCATCATTTTATCGGCGTTGTTAATTTTGAAATTAATAGACTGACCACTTTTTGCATTTAATAAAGTTTTACCAGAACTACTATGCATAAGAGAATAATCAGAGCCATTATTACGATTAATATGTGAAAAAGATGCCCAATCACTATGACCACAGTAACCAATAGCAGCCCTACCGAAATAAGAAGTAGTACTTGTATCATAAGCACCTCTAATAGAACCATCGACATCTAATTTAGCATTTGCATTAGGAGCATCTGTCCCGATACCGACATTTCCAATATTAGCTTTAATTATCATTCTTAGATTATTACCATTTGCATAAAATCTTAAATCCGCAGCAGTAGTACCTGAACTATTATAATTAATCCACATACCATCAGTTCGACTAGTGTTATGAATCACCCGACAATTGTACCACAAATCAACAGGATTCCCATTATTAGAATTTCCAACAAGTTCAACCCCGTCCATTTTTAATCTACCACTCCCTGTTATATTAATATCACCATTAACATCTAATTTGGAAGATGGAGTATTTGTGCCAATACCGACATAACTATTCGACGATTTTATTCTCATAGTTTCAACCCTAGGAAAAGAACTAGGGAAAGAGGTATTTCTAACACCATTCATATTAACATTAGAACCATAACCAAATATTAAATCCTGTCCGCCAGCACCGGTCGTATCATTTGAATCAGCAACTAATCTCAGCTCACCGTCCGCGCTAAATGCGCCATTTCCGCCACTGTGTATGAATGAATCTACATCATTCGCCCCGAGTAAAATATTACCAGCAACTTCCAATTTTTGCTGTGGATTGGTAGTTCCAATGCCGACGTTACCCGAATTATAACAAATCATACCGGAAGTCGTACCATCTGTCCATTTTCCTCCACCAGCAGCAGCAGCAGTAAGTTGTGCTTGAATAGGACCGGTGACCCCATCTAAATAACCTAATTCAGCCTGGCTAATAGTCTTTGAACTGGTAATCAAGTCGCCCGTTAATTTAATATTACCACTAACATCTAATTCACAACTAGGAGTAGCAGTCCCAATACCAAAATTGTTACCATTGTTGATATATGAAAACCGACCAGGATCTGCAGAAAAATTGACATTTGCAGCAGAATCATGAAATAAAACAAAATGCCCACTATTAAGAGAAGAACTAGTTTTTACAATTTTAGCAAAAGGTATAGTGCCATTAAACAGTTGAAGTCCGTCCCAATTACTAGCAGTATCAATAGTTAATACTGAAGCAGGGTTATTTGTGCCAATGCCGACTTTACCCGAATTATAATAAATTTCACCAGAAGTAGCACCATCACTCCATTTTCCAGCTGATGCAACATCTGTAGTTAAAGTATTAAGTTGTGTTTGAATATTGGAAGAAACATTGTTTAAATGACCTAATTCTGTCGAGCTAATAGATACATTACTATTATTCACCAAGCTGCCCGTTAATTTAATATCCCCGCCCACTGTTAATGTATGAGTAATATCATCAAACAATGAATTGATTCCGACTTTTGCACCGGAGATAGAATTAGGAATTAAATTAATAGTACCAATAGTAGTAGATGTATCAGAAAGTTGTAACATTTTATAATTAGAAACCAAAGAGGGTTCATGATCAGTTATAATATTAGTTAAATTAGAAGAATTCGGATAATTACTAATAAAAGTAGTAACCGCTGAAGAATAAGAGGCGGTAGGAGTTAAAACATAAAAATTATAACTAGCACTAGCGGCGGATGGGAGAGTGTATGTGGTTAATTGTGTGCTACCATTAAAAGTAGTAATTTTAGTTTGGTCACCGAACCGGTCGGCGAAAGAATACTGGTTCCATGGACCGACAGTAATTTCATTAATATCTGTTACACCGGACGGGAAATAAATTTCAACATACATATTTTCTTTGAGGCCGAGAAACCAATAGCTGGTATTTCCCATTCCATTGCCGTTCCAGTAATATTGACTAGAAAGAGAAGAAGCAATAATATTGGCAACTCTACCCCAGTTGCCATTAAGTCCATAAGATCCATAATTACTGTTAGTAATTTCAGTATCATTACTGGCGTAAAATAACTTAGCAGTGAAACCATTATTAGATGTTTGAACTAAATTATTACCATCAAAATCAAATACATCAACGTGACCAAGTGACCAATGACCACTACTACCATTAACAGTTTCAATGCGTATTTTAGTAACTGCCATACCTTTTATAATGTTTCCGAATTGTGCCGTTGATGACGAGGGAGTAAATATTTGTGTAAGGTCAGCTTCATGGTAGCCATTCGATAAATAGCCAAGTTGTGTCGAAGTAATTTCATTAGTTCCAGCAAATAGAGAACCAGACAATTTAATAGAACCATTAACATCTAATTTAGCGCCAGGAATATTGGCCCCAATGCCAACATTACCATTAGAATGAATAATCATGCGTTCGCTATTAGCAGTAAAAAATTTAAGTTGGTCGTTATCAGCACCAGCCGAAGTTTCAGCAGAAATATATGTATCTTGGTCAACATCTTTAACACCTCCCAAACTGCCCCAAGCATTCCCAGCTCCAAAACCTTCATACGAACTATTATCAGTATTATATCGAATATAACCATAATGTGATGTTCCAGTAGCAGTAGGACGTTGTCCAGTTGTTCCAACCGGAATTTTAATAGCATCTGTGCCCGAAATCTCAAGTTGAACTAGTGGCACAGTCGTCCCAGTCCCAATTCTAAGTCGTCCATAACGACTTAAAAGCATTCGTATGTCGTCATTCGTTTTAAATATTATACCTTCATTGTCGCCATTAGGTCTGGAATCAAGAAAAAGGCTTGTATTAAGTTGTCCCTTAATTCTGGTCGAAGTAATTTGCATGCCGGTTGTTTTTTCAGCTTGTTGAAAATAAATTGTTTTGCCAGCTGTAATCATAACATCATCAAGTGTTGTATCTCCAACGACCTCAAGTTTTGCAGAAGGACTGGTCGTCCCAATCCCAACATTACCAACATCATTAATCCTCATTCTCTCAATAGCGGTTGTATAACCATTAATACTATTGTTTGTGTTAAATAAAATTCCACCAGAACCACCATTTACACTATTTGAGAGTATAAGTGCGTTGTTAGCACCATTTGTATGACCGATAGCACTCCAATCCTTTCCCCCATCTTGTCTAAATACAATTTGGGGATTATTGTGTTCGTTGGAGTTGCCTGTATCAGCTTCTAAAATTAAAGTACAATCCCCATTGTTTCCAGAAGAAATATGTAAATTAGCGCTTGGGTCAGTAGTTCCAATGCCAACTTTATCAGTAAATGTAGCTTGTTTGGCACTAAATTGATACCAAGGTGTAGTGTCATCAACGCAAACAGTAAGATTTTTAACGTGAACAATATCAGAGCCACCAAGAGAAGTTTGATTAGATATTAACTTAATTTTAATGGAACCAATAGTTTCACTTAAAAATGGTGTAATATCACAAACGATGGGGTTAAATCCAATCGAATTAGTTTGTGTAGCGTTATATACTTTATAAATTTCTGCAATAAGTGTATTATCCGAACCATTGAGGAGTTGAATGGAGAAGTAATCAGTATTACTATCTTGAGAATAAAAAGCGGCAGAAAGTTTAACAAGAATACGTTGTGAAGTGTATCCACCGATATTATTGGACGTATAAGTGCCATTTTCTTTAAAAGTGGAATATCCAGTAATATCTAAAGATGGTGAGCGTAAATAAGAACTATTTTTAATTTGAATATAATCATTATTAATAACCATAACAGAATCACCGCGACCAACGTCATTAGCAACACTATGAAATCCAGTCAAAGAATTTAATGAATAATAATGTAAAATTCTGCCAGAATGGAAGCCCTCTGCGCCAGTATGAGAGATGCCTTTAATGTCAAGTTCATACGTAGGAGTAATATTATTAACACCTACTTTACCAGTTACTGTTAAATCAGAGCTATTAAGGTGCATACCTAAAGTGCCATTAGAACTGCCAGAAGTGCTATAATAAAATTTATGATGTGTTGCAGAACAATATTTAAGAGTGGAAGTATCAATCCCAAACCCATACTGTTCGTTATTCCATAATTTAATCATATTGGGTCCAGAATTGAAAGCGTTTGTCCCAGCGTTATTAAACATAATTCTCGAATTAGCAGGCATATTTAAATCTTTATGGTGCATAATTTCACCGGTGGTTTGATTATATCGTAAGATTGTATCTGTATTTGTGGTTGTGGTAGTAACATTACGAATAGGTTTAATAAAAAGGCGGTTTTCACCATCAGAATTTAATGCATTATTTTCAGAGTTAAAAATAATAGTGTTGTTGTGTTGCCCTTGTCCACCTTGTATCCCTTCTCCTGCTTTGAAACCAATAGCAATAGAATTATTGCCTTGAGTATTTTTGCCAGCATTAGTGCCTAAAGCAATAGAATTCGCACTTTGTGATTCTGTACCAGCGTCACGTCCAATAGAAATAGAATTACTGCCTTGTGTTTCTTTACCAGACCTGGTACCAAGTGCAATACAATTAGCGCCTTGGTTATTAACACCAGTGCTGGTACCAATTGCAAGAGATTCAACACCTTGATTTATTTTTCCGGATGTCCAACCAATAGCAACAGATTTAGTACCTTGTTGATTATTAGTCGTTCCATCACCTTGCCCGCATTGTTGACCAATAGCAACCGAATAATCGCCTTGGTGGTATTTTCCAGAACCTTCACCAATAGCAAGAGAATTTACACCTTGTGAAGTAAGACCAGCTCCATAACCAATAGAAACAGCACTAGACCCTTGATTGTTTTTGCCAGAATCCCGTCCAATAGAAACAGAATTAGTTGCTTGGTTAGTGCTACCAGAATTAGTGCCAATAGAAATGGAGTGTTGTCCTTGATTTGATTGACCCCCGCCACTATTACCACTATCTACGTAATTACCGATAGAAACAGCATCACTACTTTGAGAAGTTTTACCTGCTTCGCGTCCAATAGCAACAGAATTAGTGCTTTGGTTCGAATAACCAGATTGAAACCCTAATGCAATGGAAGAGCCCCCTTGTGTTGTTTCGCCAGCTTCAGCACCAATAGCAATGGCGTACCCGCCTTGTGCGGAATTGCCGGCTTCAGTGCCTAAAGCAATAGAATAAGCACCTTGGGTAGTTTCACCAGATTTATAACCTAACGCAATAGTGCTATTTTGTTGTGATGTTTTACCAGCGTCACGTCCAATAGCAATAGCAGAATTTAATTGTGTAGAATTTCCAGCATTAGAGCCAATAGCAATAGAATATTCATTTTGGTCTGTTTGTCCCGAAGCATTGCCAATAGCAATAGAAAACCCCCCATCGCCGTCAGTAGCTTTACCCTGGGTAGAGAAGCCAGCTTGGTTCCCAATAGCAATATTTTTTTGTTTTTGATTAGCATTACCGGCTTGGTCGCCAATAGCAATAGAGTATGTAGATTGTGACGAATTAGCAGCTTGGTCACCAATAGCAATAGAATGTAAGCCCTGTGAAGTGCGACCAGCTTGGTCACCAATAGCAACAGAATAAGCGCCTTGTGAAGTGTGACCAGAGTTTGATCCAAATGCAAGAGAATTGGCACCTTGTGAAGTAAGACCAGCATTTGCTCCAAGTGCAATAGAATAAGCACCTTGTGAAGTGGCACCAGAACTAGAACCAAGTGCAATAGAATAATTGCCTTGTGAAGTGAGAGCAGCATTTGTTCCAAACGCAAGAGAATATTCGCCTTGGTCAGTTTCTCCAGATTTATAACCAATAGCAGTGGAATAACCAGAAGTACCACCTTGATTTATTTTGCCAGCATTAGTGCCTAAAGCAATAGATTGGGTGGCTTGACTATCTGTATCGTTCGTGATTGAACCCATTCCTGCAGCAAAACCAATGGCAATTGATTTAACGCCTTGGTCATATTTCCCAGTATCTTTTCCAAGAGAAATAGCGTATGCCCCTTGATTTAATTGTCCGCTTGAATCAGTGTCCCAGTAATTACCAATAGAAATAGCAGAGTTGGATTGCTTATATCTAGCAGCCAAGTATCCAATAGCAATAGAATTATTTTCTTGATCAATTTTCCCAGCATTCCGGCCAATGGAAATAGAGTGTGTCTTCTGATTAATTTGACCAGCAACAGTATCTTTATCGTCCTCTTGATAAGCGCCAATAGAAATGGATTGTATACCTTGTATATTGTATGCAGATTTATTCCCAATAGCAATAGAGTTTGTTTCCTGTCCAGAATATCCAGAATTGTATCCTAATGCAATGGAGTATGGAGCTTGATTATTTCTACCAGTATTATGACCAATAGCAATAGCGTCCGAACCTTGTACAGAATAACCAGAATTTCTACCGAATGAGATAGCATCACTCCCTTGAGAAGTTTGTCCGCCTGATATATCGTCATAATATCCAATAGAAAGCGAATAATTACCTTGAGAAGTATGTGCCGAAAAATATCCTAAACCAATAGAACCCGCTCCTTGTTGACTAAAACCAACATAATTTCCAATCGCAATAGTTTGTTCACCTTGTGTTCCTGATCTAGAAATGCCCGAATTATTCCCAATAGTAATACTGGATTTCGGTTTATTTATAGAACCAATATTAACATTATTACCAATTAAAATAGGTTTATCCCCATATGTAGGGTCGTTAATATCTTTCAATCCTCCCCCAGATATATTTAATGCATCATATAAAGTAAGAACTTTACCAAGACTAAAATTACTGCTTGATTCAATATTACCATTAATATCAACGCTGCCATTAAAAATAGAATTACCATTTATCGTAGCAAAACCCGAAACGTCTAAATTACCAAGAATATTAAATGAACCGTCCATAGCACCTCCACCAGATTTTTCCATAAATATATTTTTCCCATTTTCTTCGGTTAAATATTGGTCATCTTCCAAAACAAATCCTGCATCTGGGAAAGTGGAATTTAATATACTAACAAATTGTTGTGACGTGAACTTATCCGAAATATTAGGGTCAAACGTAATAGTTTGTGTTGGGTTATTGCCATTAATAAGTTGAAATGTTTTTGTAATAATTATTTCTTTAGGAAAGGCAAAACTCATTATTGTTATATATTAAATATTAATATTAGAATATCATAACATTAGCATAAAAATGTAAAAAAATTGAAAAAACAAGAAAAATATATTATATTCAATATAAGAAATATAAAATATCGAAAATAGGTCAAATGTCTCTAAATAAGAAGTATGATATAAAAAAAACCCATAAATTATCATTAGAATATGTTTCAACCGACAAATGTATGGATATAGCAAAGTTGGCATTATCGTGTTTAGATAAGAATACAGGAAATAGTGAATTGTGTAAAATCCACATAGATGGTGTGTATTTGTGTAAATTAGAGTATAAAGAAATTAATAAAAAGAGAAATAAAGAAATAGTAAAAATCAAATATTAGATGGTTGTTCTAATCTAAATAATCGGGTTGTTAAATTACGGACAAGTTCCTCAAGAATATTAATTCTATTTTCTTGGTCCTTAATGGTTTTTCTGGAAGTTGTAAGTTTTTCATCTAATTCTTGAACTGATGAAGTAGTAATAGTATTAACAATTTCGGGTTTAAATAAATGAAAATCTGAAACGTGTTCCCCAAAAATAAAAATATTATTATCTTTAAAATCAATAGACGTTTTTTCTATTTCAAATGAAGTTTCATTAATAATATTTACACATTTAACCGTATCTTTATTGCCATACTTATCATAAATATCAATAATCGGTGATTTATTATAGAAGCAAGAAGTGATTTTATCTTTTAAATATATAATTTTATGTGTTTCATCAATGGTTCCGTATTCGTAAATATTAGGAATGACGGAAGAAATAATAGAGCATGAGTCAGGAATAATTTTTTGGATGTCTTGTGCGATGAATCCAAACATTTTATCTGGTCCGTGGTTCCAATTATCAATATAATTAAATGAAACGGGTTTAATTTTTCTCAATAATTTTAAAGACTCGGCGGGAACAAGTTTTTCAATATTTTTTTTAATTCTGATATCAGAAGTAACGCCAACAATAGTGCCATATATGCCAGCATTAGCAAAAATAGATATAGACGCAGCAGTAACTTTAGTGTTAATAGTACTATCACCTAGAGCAAAAGCGAGTGTGCCGGTTGAACCGGTAACACTACCTTGAACGTGTAATGGATAATCTGGTGAAGAACGTCCGATAGAAACGTGTCCGTTATTTGTAATATTAATACCCTTGGTTTTATTCGTATCATAATGACCAATATATAGAGATCCATCAGTGTCAGAGAGGCCTTGTGAATATTGAATAATAGAGGAACGGTTAGTATCTTTAGATTCCCCCAAAAGAAGTTGAGTATAATTATTATCACCAAAAATATGCAAATTACTGGAAGGGTCTTTCAATCCAATCCCAATATTACCTCCTTTAATAAAGGAAAAAGAATTAGAGTCTGCGTCACCGGCGTGTTTCATAGTAAAATTAGCATCAATGATACCATTAGAAGGTATATAATTTAATAATATTGATTTAGAAGTGGTTAAATCTTGTCCTAAAAGTAATTGTGTATTTGTAGTATCGCCATAAACGTGAAGTTGCTTTAGGGGGGTTGTTGTGCCAACCCCAATATGGCCGGTATTTGTAGCAATGGTGAATGGTGTAAAAGAATTATTATATATTTGTAAATTATTATCAGGATTATTTAACATATTGAAATTCCATAATTGGTTATTATCGTAATTTTCAATACTAAACTTGCCGTATGATATAAGGTTTCCACAGTTATCAATTTTAATACCATTGGACGATGAAGAAAATGGGCAAATAGATAATGCATTAAAAGACGAATCAACACCATCATTGCCGTAAAAAACAATGGAATTTTCACTGGGGTCGATAATATTATTAAAGACATTATTCAACGTATTGTTAGAAATAGACGTACCATAATTGTCAGATTCAGTCTTAAGAACAAGTGAATTATTGTTATTATTTTTAAGAATATGCAATGGGCATGATGGATTTTGAATACCAAAACCAACAAATCCACTATTATCTATTATAGCATCAAAATTATTAGTAGACAAATCATTATTATTAGTGCTAAAAACAATAGATTTATCACTTTGAATATGTAAAGCAGAATTATTATTTATAATTGAAGCGTTATTACTATTGTCGTGAAAATTATTAAACATAATTTGAACGTTACTGACATCGTGTTTTGAAAAATTAACACCATAGTTAGTATTGAGAACATATATAAGGTTATGTCTGGTTAAAAGTTCATCATCTTTAACATCAAATGAAACATCAAAAACGTTTTTAAGTTCATCTGCGAAGTCTTTAAAATCATAAGCATTTAAAGTAACAACTTTGGTTCTGATATTATCAATCTCATTTAAAAAATTGGAGGGTGTTCCATTAGGTTCAAATGTAATAGAATTATTGCATGCGTCCTTTAGAGTGAATGGTTCATAAATTTGTATATATCTTGGAAAGCGTTCAGTCATATATTATAATAAAACATTAATAAACCATTGATAAAACATTAAAACATTAAAATATTAATATAACCATAAATAACCATAAATAACCATAAATATAACCGTGAATAACCATAAATAAGAAAAAAATGAATTAAATCATATAATTTGCTAAAATAAGAAAAAGAAGATAATAATATATATTAAAGTAGTGTTATTATATGGCAGATATTTCGGTAAATGATATTTCAAACAGTAATGTGTATATAAGTGTATTAAATCCGGAAAGAAATCGAAGTATTCCAGCATATAGTTACATAAAGGATTTGG
>Ga0233426_10003043_pt1 | contig 13511 bp, 8 predicted proteins | sample SI_118_April2016_6_FD_179875 | JGI IMG/M metagenome (GOLD analysis project Ga0233426, IMG submission 179875) | Seawater microbial communities from Saanich Inlet, British Columbia, Canada - SI_118_April2016_10_MG | ecosystem: Environmental > Aquatic > Marine > Inlet | place: Canada: British... | reverse complement strand
TTTAAATTCAGCTGTATATATCTTTTGTTTTTTACTCATCTTACAGATCCCTAAATGGTGTAACTTATTTTAACTGTTTAGGAACTAGATGCTAAATTTTATTGTCTTAAAATGTAGTGGCATTATATATTTTTACCCTGCCAGTATTAAACGGAAGTGCTTGACCCGCTATGGCTACTTTATTGTTTGTCATTGTATTTTCGAATCCATAGCCATATAGAAACTCAAGCGTTGTAGTTTTATTTAGGTGGTAATCTGCCGCTAACCCCACAAAATATTGAGTATCTGCTGGGAAATTAATTGTACGCAACTCGTCCCTTTCCGGACCATCGTCAACCATACCTATCGCTGTTAGTCCCAAACTCTCATTGTATTGATAGCGTAATGCACCAAGGTAGGCAAATGCTCGCCTAAACTTCATAGCAAAGGTGAAGTTTTGATTGAGTGGGGGCTGGGCGCTAGTGTTTGTAAACACGGCATATTGATTAGCAGCCCAATTCACATGAAACAATGACAAGCTGGTTAACCACTTTTCGTTAAAAATATGTACGTAGTTGAGGATAGTGGTCGAAGGCATTTTAAAGTTAAACTCAAGACGTGTATCTACATTATCTACAAACGTACTTGTTCCACTTGTGTTCTGTCTGATTCTTGAGTAATAGGTTAGCCCAAGAAAGTTGGTTTGATTCAGTGCGTGAAAAACCCCGACATCAAAACCAAGTCCAAACCCAGAGGTTCGATTGATCATATTTGCTGATGATGTAGCACCTGATGGCAATGCCCAGTTGGTTTCATTGTTTTTTAAGAAGTTAAAGTTTAAACCACCGCCAATATACCAACTTCTATTGATGCTAAATGACGCTCTAGGACTAATGTCAACATCGGTTAAAAGCGTTTGTGTTGCAGCGTAACGAGTAAATGAGTTGTTACCCCAGTTTAAGTTAGAGTGAAAGGGTTGGGTTACGTCAACGGCAAAGACCCATCTATCATTAAATCTTTTGGCTATTCGCCCATATGGCAATGCGCTGTAAGTATTGGTTTTAGCTTCACCAACATCATATTGAAAGGTATTAAAGTTTAGCTGTGAGCCATTAAAACGACCTTGGGTATTAAATGCTGCGGCACCAATGATAAATTCAGTGTTTTTTACTTTAAATAACTCCGCGGGGTTTTGGTAACTTAAGCCAGTAAAATATTGAATGACATTTGCATGACTGGATATACATACTAAAGAGGTTAAAGCAGCTACTTTGAAACGCATAACATTCCTTTGTTAGGTACCCTCTTTGAGGGTACGCCCTTAATTATTGTAATACTAAAATAGTGGTCAGTTACTTTCTTTACTTGTTGGTTCTTCAGTTGAAGCACTACTAGACTTGGACTCACCGGCAACACGAGGTGTTGCGATAAGTTGCATAATACCCAGATCGCCAGACACTTTTCTGCCGACTAACACGTCTACAGAAAGAAGCTGTGTTAATTTTTGCTTGTCATTTTGATAAACAACCTCTACAGGCAAGGTAACTTTCCACTGGTTGGTTTTTGCTGGATTAATCTGAACGTCACCATCAACCTGGCTGCTAACGGTTAGTTTTTGAGTTTTAATCGCATTTAAATTGCCTGATTTTTCAAGTGCATTTTGATAGCCTTCCCAGCCTTGCTTTGTGAAACATTCTTTTAAGCTATTCATCTGTTGATCAAGAGAGGCTGCATCCATATCAAATGATTTCACAGTGGCATACTTCGCCCATGACTGCACTATAGACGTATCAATGTCTGTTTTTTCTGGTGGTATTTTATACGCACAGCTAATAGGCTGGTTGCTCATGGTGTCATTTGCGGCAGGTTGGTTATCTGTCGCTTGCGTGGGCTCATCAGCCATAACTGAAGTAGCCATTAGCGCTAGTAGAATGCAAAAAAGAGCAGGTTTTTTCATTGTTTATATTCCTTCATTTGTCTCATTAAGTAACTCAGCTGCCAAAATAGCTGCAAGCCTAGCTGTTTTATGCTTTACATCTAGCGGTGGAGAAAGCTCTGCAAAATCGATACTAATTACTTTGCCACTTTGTAAGATATATTTCAATAAAGATAATGCCCTCCATGGATTAACGCCTAAAGCTTGTGGGGCGCTAACACCAGGTGCAAATGACTCATTAAACATATCTAAGCAAATGGTAATATAAAGATGCTGATGGCGCATTAAAAACTCATCGAGAAAAGCGGTTTGCCATGCAAGGCTTTCATATTGTAACTGCTCAGCAGTTAAATACTGAATGCCCCAGTCATTTGCCCGCTGAAATAAACCCGGGGTATTTGCAACAGATTGAATACCAAGGCAGCAGTAATCAAAGGGAAGAGCATGTTCATCACAAAATGATTTGATTTGATAAAAAGGCGTTCCGGAGGAGCCTTGATTATTGATTGGTGGCCTAATATCAAAATGGGCGTCAAAGTTGATGATGCCTAACTTAGGGTAGTGCTTGGCAAGCCCATGAAAGTGAGGCCAAGCAATTTCATGTCCACCGCCAAACGCCATGGTCTTGTGACCAGTTTGGTGAATATGTGAAACAAGGTTAGACAGCGCGTCCTGAGCCGCCTCAAGTCGCTCCCCATGACAAACGATGTTGCCTACATCAATAAATGACGCAGGTGTATGACAGGCCAATTTGGCTAATTGTTTTCGTATATCATCAGGGCCATGCTGTGCACCAACACGCCCTAGATTTCGCCTTACACCCTCATCGCTACAAAAACCAAGAAACACGGTTTGGCCATTATCGGGTAGCATTCGGCTTTGAAGATTTATCCAGTCAATATGTTGGAAAAATCGTTCACCAGGTAGGCTGTCACTCCTGCCTTCCCATAATAACGGATCAGGAGGCGTATAATTTTCTGTATGTTGAAGTAAATGGCTATTTTTCATAATGTGTTCATGTAAACCCGTTAGGCCACACTCGATTAATAGCATTAATGATATCAGTGATAAGGTTTTGTTTCGAGTATTTTGTTTGAAATCAAACTGCTACACCCCAAGGTAGCCGGGATGCAGCGAAAGCGTAATCCGGGTTGAGGTTTTTAATAAACGCTTCCATCCCAGATTACGGCCCTTTGAGCCTGAATACTAGGCTACTCATTTAAAAGACTAATGCCACTATCGTGGGAGTCTTCTAGTGCCGGAGCACTTTCTGATATTATTTCCTCCCTACACTTATTAACCCTATCTTTAAAGGCATGAATGCTTGCTGCTGAGTCAAATCGCTTAATGGTATCTACACATTTATCTTTAACATACGTCTCTAGTTGCCCAGTCCTTTTGGCTTCAACGAATTCACGTTGTATTGTCTCAATGCTTTCAGGATTGGATCGCATGATTTCTTTTACTGCCTCATAAAGCAAACATTGTTTGACGTGCTCAACAAACCCTGGGTTTTTAAGATGTATTTGATGTAATACATCAAGACTCTTTGACAGTATGGCGATTTTCTCTCTGGAACCTGTTTCAGTTTTATTAATTGGGCGTACAAATTTCAATATATCCATGCTGTCTTGAAGGTAAGTATTGGCTATGGCGTCTAGGTGTTTAGGGTTGATATAGTTGTGCTTGATGTCAATGGCATCTTGATTCTCTTTAAAATATGCATGTTCATTTAGTTCTAAAAGCTTATCTTTGCTGATAATGGCTGACTTTCCATCTTTTGAAATCCGAAAGCCTTGGCTTCTTAACGTCTCTTTTTTAAGCTCTGAAAGAGGAGCGCCAAATCTTCTATTAAATGATACCTCAACCGAATTTTCGTGTATTGAAAGTCTATTTACGTAGGTTGACGGTGTTGTAAAAAAAGGAGCTCGATAAGGTTTGCCAGACGCATCAAACAGCTTGGGTTTATTCAGTAATTGGGTTAGAAGCATCGCTTTTGTTAGTAGCTTACTCTCGTCTTCATCTAGCTCGCTGACTTTTTTGGGTATACCCTCAACACTTAGCGGTGGAAACAACTTTTCAATGCTTTTAATGCGGGCATTAAAGGTCTTTAGTGTCTGTTTAGCATCATATTCCAGCGCTTTGACTGCTGGGGCGTATGGGTTACTTTGATTGACTAATGCAACTTGATTAAACATCCTTGTAATGTCTTCCTTTTTAGATAAAAGATGAAGAGCGCCTTTTATCTTTTCTTCATAACTTGAGTCATTTATAACGGACTTGTTTCGACCCATGAAGTGGCGTGAAATAACAGATGGCATACTAGTCAATGGATTGGTAGGGATAAGGTTAAAGGCTCTATCAAGGCCTAAGTTGTTATCATTCATAAATACTTGGTCAAATATATAAAGACGTTTTTGCTCATCATTGTTCGCGTTGGTCAAACCCTTGTTTTGACCATTTTTCCCAATAAAATCAGGATCACTGCATAACATAAAAAATGCACTGTATTTTCCTAAATCTTCTACGTGCTGAAATTGGTTTGGATTGAGTCGTCCACGCATAGTCTGTGCATCTTGTATATGGTCTGTCAAAAGCTCCATGTCACCAAACGGTACAAACAAACAGGGGTGTTGACCCGACCCTGTGTCGTGTAAAACCATTTTGCTTTCTGTAACCTGCTTAAAACCCAATATTCTAGCAATTTCTAACCCAATGGCTTCTCTTTGAACCTCAGTGTCTTTACCATCTTTAGGGTGTTTGAGAATGGCATTCATTCTAATTTTATGCTTATCAACATCCGCAATCGTTGTACTGTTGGCAAGCGCAACCAAACTATTTACTACGCTTTCCTCACTAACCAAACAAGTTTTTTCTGTTACACCACCTGCATTATCTGCAATGGAGTAGTATCGTTTTATCTTCCCATACTCTAAGGGTATTTCAATTGGCTGTAGGGAATTTATTTTATCAAGTTGGGTTTGTATTTTTTCTTTTTCGTCAGGGGAGTTTGATTGGGCTTTTAAGTCATCCAACTTGGACTTGGCTTGGGTGATTAGTGTTGAAAAAGAAGGGTCTATATCGACCACCTCAGTTGCTTGATTGGTATATTTAAACCTCCTTTTTATGGAGGTCTTTTCTTCAGCATTAGCCTTTGATAAGTTGTGATAAGTTGCGGAAGCTGCAAATAAGCCCAACGCACTTGCAGCTTTAACAGCCAGGCTTGCAATCCCTACTACACCAGATGTCATGGCTGTAACAACAACTGTGGCGGCTACTATCAGCCCAACTACCCCAGCTGTTAAGAGGGGCTGTCCAACTGCAAATGCCATCATTTGATTTATTATTGAGGTTGGTTGTTGTTGTAATTCATTTAATTTTTCAAAGTTGGCATTTTTGCCAGGGGAGAAGCAAGATTTCATATTTTCATGGTACTCATATGAATCTTTTGTGCTTTCACATAAGCGAGTGACGTGAGGTACGAATGAGGCTGAATTCAAAGCAGTAATTACTTCAGCAGCAACATTTTTACTAGCAACGTTTGTAATGGCTTCGGGATGTCTAGATTGGAAAAAGGCGTCGTCGGGCATTAATGCTTCATGAGAGAAGAAGGTTACCTGTCTCTTATCAGGACTAGCCGTAACATCTCTAATCACTGCAATATTGTAAAAATATTTTCCTTTGTTTTCATCCACCCCTTTTACATACGTCATAGCAAATGCGCATGGAATATCATCATCTATATAGGAAAATCTGAGTGTGTTTTTTAGATTCTGGTTGATATTTTTATAATGGTGTGGGTTCTGGTTAAATAAACTTGAGTTTTTCGACGTTAGTTCTGAAAATAGACCACCATCAAAATTACCCCGTATATAAGATAAATCGCCGTGTCCAGTAGCGTCACGAAGGATTTCTCTATGTTCATCTACTTTACCAGCTGGGCTGTAAAGACATGTTTGTTTGATATCTTGTTCTACATATAATTGATATGCGGCTTGTTCAATGGGCGCGTAAAAATCTTTAGGTAATCCTAAAGCGTCTACAGTTTGGGTATAATTGCTTGATATTTTTTTGATGGTCATTGCAATAATCCTTCTTCTATTGATGACGTCTTTAGCTTGGTTTATCTCATCTTATAATAATTATTCAAATTGAAATAGTGTATACAGTGAGATGGCGCTCATGTTTCCTTATTATTTCATCCGCTAATTATTTGAAATTGGCATTATTGAAAGGTCAGTTAGGTGCTTTATATATGCCTAATATTAGCCCAAACCAACAAGTGAAAAGCGTTCAAAATCGTGCGCTTAGGTTAGATGTCTGATATGATTCCAGCAATTAAAAAAAGGGAGGTGGTTTTGTTTATCGTTACGGGTGGTGGCTCGGGTATTGGTAAAGCTTTGGCAGTTGAATTGGCCCATCGAGGGGAGGTCGTTTTAATCGTTGGTCGACGACAATCGATACTTGATGAAGTGGCGTCAATGTCTTCATCTATTTCCTCGCTTCAAGCAGATGTTTCTACAGAAGAGGGTAGGGCGTTAGTTGAAAACCAAGTAGCAAAAGTCCCGCGAATAAAAGCACTGGTTCATAATGCAGGAACGGTTGAGCCATTTGCACGACTTGGTGAAATACAAACTAAAGATTGGTTGCAAGCGTTTGCTACGAATGTTGAGCCCGCTTTATTTTTGACCCAACAATTATCATCCAAATTGATAGGTGGCCGGGTTTTAAATATTAGTTCTGGCGCAATTTATTACCCTATACCAGGATGTGCAACCTATTGCGCGACTAAAGCCGCATTATCTATGCTAACAAAGTGCTGGCAACTTGAGGAGCAACGCTTTCTCACAACCAGCGTTTTGCCAGGTATAAGCGATACAGCTATGTTTGCATCTATCCGTCATTCTGACCTCCTGCCTACTACTAACAGTGACTTTTATAAACAACTCTATGATAATCAGCGCATTATTAAACCTGAAGTTGTAGCCCTGTTTTTGTCTTGGCTTTTAATTGATTGTAATGCTGATGACTATCAGTCTAAAGAATGGGATATTTACGACACAACCCATCATAATGAATGGCTTAAACCGCCTCACACAGTACCTTCTTTGGAATAAGCGATATGCAAAGCTGTGACAGACTATTGACCAATGCAACCTTCGTCGATAAACAGGGTCAGCCTGTTTCCGAAGGCGCTATTGCTATTGTAAACGATAAAATCACATGGGCAGGTCCTGAGCGCGCACTTCCAGCAGAATTACGAATCAATGCAAAAATTATTGAAGACTGTAGTGCACAGGTGATTACCCCGGGGCTCATCGATTGCCATACCCATTTGGTTTACGCAGGTAGTCGTGCAGATGAGTTTAAGCAGCGCTTAGATGGGGTATCTTATGCAGACATTGCCAAGCGAGGTGGCGGCATTGTTTCGACAGTAGAGCAGACAAGAAAAGCAAGTGAAGATGAATTGTTGGACCAGTCTCTGCCGAGATTATTAGCCATGAAGGCAGAGGGCGTGTTAACCGTTGAAATCAAATCTGGTTATGGGTTGGATTTAGAGACGGAGCTAAAAATGCTTCGTGTTTCAAGAAAGCTTGGTAGCATGACAGGCGTTAGAGTAAAGACCACTTTTCTAGGTGCGCATGCAACGCCTAAAGAGTATGCTGGTCATAGTCAAAAGTATATAGACTTTGTGTGTAATGAAGTGTTACCTGTGGTTGCTGAGGAGCAGTTGGCCGATGCGGTTGACGTGTTCTGTGAGACTATCGGCTTTTCACTGGCGCAAACTGAGCAAGTATTTCAGTCTGCAATAGCACTGAAACTTCCTATAAAGTGTCACGCAGAACAGCTCAGTAATCTTGGCGCATCAATGCGTGCTGCAGAGTCTGGAGCTCTCTCAACTGATCATCTCGAATACACAGATGAAAAAGCAGTTGAGGCTATGAAACAGGCGGGCACCATTGCCGTTATACTGCCAGGTGCTTTCTACTATCTACGCGAAACCAAGTTGCCTCCAATTGAGCACTTTCGTAAAGCCGGTGTTGGTATGGCTATAGCCACCGATTGTAACCCAGGCTCATCTCCAACGACTTCATTATTGTTGATGATGAATATGGCCTGTCAACTGTTCTCTATGACCGTACCAGAAGTATTAAGTGCTGTAACTTATCAAGGATCAATGGCGTTAGGCATGTCAGACGAGGTGGGCAGTATTGAGGCTGGTATGCACGCTGATCTTTTAAGATGGGCCATAACAGATAGTGCTGAGCTTTGTTACCGTTTTGGCTACCCAATTCCACATGATACGATGATGAGTGGTCAATGGACTGATAAATAAGGAATAGCATTGATGGTACCTGACAACGTTATGGTTCATTGTATTGTTCCTCACCAAATTGAGAAAAAATATGAGTAAAGACGCGCCTTATATATCAGCGGATAGAAACATACGAGAGTTAACCGTACGGGCAGTACTGCTGGGCATTATTCTAACTGCGGTTTTGGCTATGTCGAATGCCTATCTTGCTTTAAAACTCGGCATTCTAACGTCTGCATCTATACCAGCTGCCATTATTTCAATGGGTATTTTACGATTTTTCAAAAACGCAACCATCTTAGAAAATAATGCAGTTCAAACAGCAGCATCAGCGGGAGAGGCAGTAGCAGGTGGGATAGTTTATACCATTCCTGCATTGGTAATTATTGGCTTTTGGAATCACTTTGATTACTTGACCAACTTTTGTATTGCAGCAATTGGTGGGGTGTTAGGCGTTTTATTCTCAATCCCTTTAAGAAGAATATTAGTCAATGAGCAAATGCTTCGCTTCCCTGAGGGTAAAGCGATAGCTGAAGTATTAAAAACCACCAGCGAGAAAATTGGCGTTAAAGATTTAGCCCTTGGTGGTCTGATTGGTGGTGTGATTGAGTTAATGCAAGTTGGCTTTAAAGTTCTCGCAAACACTTGGAGTTATTGGTTTGTAGCAAAGCGGACCATATTTGGCTTTGGCGCTGGATTTTCTGCAACCATGATAGGTGCTGGATTTCTGGTTGGCCAAGACATGGCTATTAGTATATTTATTGGTGCAATTATTTCCTGGCTAATTGCTTTGCCGCTGGTTAGTCATTTTTATCCTGATTACGTAACACAATTTCCAGCGCATAAAGCGGCTGTATTGTTGTGGAATAGTGAAATGCGATATTTGGGTATAGGTGCCATGCTGTTTGCTGGAGTATGGACGTTTGCAAAATTAGTGAGGCCCTTAATTAAAAGCATGAGAAACTCATTGCATTTGTTTGTTTCAAATGGAAGAAATAAGCAGACACTCCCTCGGACAGATAAAGACATCCCAATGCCATATATTATTGCTGGGATTTTTATTACTGCGGCATTGATGTTTTTATTCTTGCAAAATTTATTTCCACTAGAGCAGGTGGGGCTGGATGGGGGTTACTCTCCTAGCTTTGTATTTTTTATGGTTATGTATGTGCTGGTTATTGGGTTTTTATTTTCGGTTATTACAGCTTACTTTTCGGGTATGGTGGGTGTAACAGCAAGTCCTGGTAGTTCAGTCGTCATTGCGGGTATTCTATTTGCTGCCTGGTTGCTATTGGCCATATTAAAAATATCAGTACCACTACCACTAACTGAACAGCAACTCCTAGCTGCTGAAGCGATTACAATTATTATTGGTTCAGTGGTCACCGGAATCGCGGCTATTGCCAACGACAATACCCAAGATTTAAAAGTAGGGCAGCTTGTCGGAGCCACCCCTTGGAAGCAGCAGTTGATGCTTTTACTTGGTGTTTTGGTCTCCGCACTCGTTATACCGCCCGTGATGCAGTTGTTGTTTAATGTCTACGGCATTGCGGGTGTTATGCCTAATGAGGGTATGGATATTAGCCAATCACTCCCTGCGCCAACAGCGGCTTTATTGTCAGCCGTCACTGAAGCCGTCTTTCGACATACACTGCCTTGGAAGATGATGTTGGTTGGTGCTGGAATTATCGGGCTGGTTATTTTATTAAATCGTATATTTCGCATACAACGGTTTTTGCAGCTATCTATTCTAGGCGTTGCTATCGGCATGTATTTACCCATAGCATCTACGTTTCCTTTATTTTTAGGCGGTTTAATTGCAATGATTGTCCATAAGCGACTAAAGCGACTGCAGTTAAGTAAAGAAAATGAGATGAAGCATAAGCAAGTAGGCACGCTAATAGCATGCGGCTTGGTAGCAGGCTCTGCTCTGATGGATGTTATTTTAGCAATACCTTTTTCTATTTTACACAGCCCAGATGCATTGAGTATGACCAGCAAGTCATGGCATAACACAGGCGTTGTGCTCAGTGTAGTGGTCACCATATGGCTAGCTACTTGGATTGACAGACGAGTTCGTCGTCGTGAGGTATCAGAAGATAGTATCTGACGTTTCCTCGAGGTTCAATATTTTTGTATTAGATTGAGCTCCTTGCAGCCAGGAGCCTGGTCCACGTTTTCAGATAGTATAAAATATATAGGCTGGTGCCGTTAGGCCCAGCACTTCGAGCTTTCTAAGAGTAAATCTATATTTGTAACTTGCTCAGGTCGAATAGAGCCTACGGGTACCTTAAGGAGGTGCTGGGCTTTGCTACGCTCAGCATCAGCCTATAAATCATAGCCTGGCTGCTTTTGCAGCCAGGAAGTTCTTATAACGACTCAATCGTTTTTTGATGGTTTAGCAATTTCTCATGAGTTGCTTTTGCTAGGGAAAGACGTTCGTTTTCTTTCTCTATGACTTCTTTCGGCGCTTTATCTGTAAAGTTAGGGTTGTTCAACTTTGTTGTTGAAATATGTATTTCTTTCTCTAACCTTTTCAGCTCTTTATTCAACCGACCAAGCTCTGCATCTTTATCAATTAAGCCAGCCATTGGTATAAGTAGTTCCATGTCACCAACAACGGCTGATGCTGATGCCGGCATAGACTCATCACTTTCGAGTATATTGATTTCCGATAATTTGCTTAGTGCTTTAAGGGTCGGCAAATAGGTCGTTATCCGTCTTCGTTCTTCTTCTGTGGCGTGCTTAATAGATAGTGGAATAAGCTTAGCGGGACTAATTGCCATTTCACTGCGGATGGTGCGCACAGATTGAATGACTTTTTTAAGCCACTCAACTTCCTCTTCAACAGGCTTGTTGATTAGATGTTCTTCAACGACTGGAAAGGCGCTAAGCATTATACTTTCGGCTTCTTCACTCGTAAGCTTCGTGTTTCGCAACCATATTTCCTCTGTGATAAAAGGCATAATAGGGTGCAGTAATTTTAATATCTGATCTAAGACATGGACTAAGGTCCTTCTCGTACCACGTTTAAGGGCCGCTAAAGCTGACTCATTATATAAGACAGGCTTTGAAAGCTCTAAATACCAGTCACAATATTCGTGCCATACAAAGTCATATAGCGTATTAGCAAGCAAGTCAAAACGATAGCTGTTGATGTGTTGATGACACAAGGCCTTAACATGTTGTAGTTTTGTTAAAATCCACTGGTCTGGTTCACTGTATTGAAACGCATTATCACCGAAGTCAGATTGGTCCTCATCGGTGTTCATCATCACATAGCGTGAAGCGTTCCATAATTTATTACAAAAATTACGATACCCTTCAACTCGACTCATTTCAAAACGTACCGTTCTACCCGTTGAAGCCAACAAGCAGAAGGTGAAGCGTAGAGCGTCTGTTCCATAGGCCTCAATGCCATCAGGGTACTGTTTTTTCGTGGCTTTAGTGATTTTATCTTTTACAGAGTCTAGCATTAGATTTGCAGTACGCTTCTCTATAAGCTTATCTAATTCAATTCCGTCAATGATATCAATTGGATCTAATACGTTACCCTTAGACTTTGACATCTTTTTGCCTTCATGGTCGCATATCAATCCTGTAATAATAACGTCTTTGAAAGGAATTTTTCCGGTAAACTTTAATCCCATCATAATCATTCTGGCTACCCAAAAGAAGATGATGTCAAAGCCTGTAAAAAGCATTGATGTTGGATAGAAGGTTTCTAGTTCTTCCGTGCGCTCAGGCCAACCCAGGGTTGTGAATGGCCATAAAGCTGATGAGAACCATGTATCTAATACATCATCGTCTTGGGTTAGTGGCATATTGGGGTCAAGGGTATATTTAAAACGTACGTCTTTTTCACTATATCCCACATACACTTTTCCTTGGCTGTCATACCATGCAGGAATTCTGTGGCCCCACCAAAGTTGTCGACTAATACACCAGTCTTCAATGTTTTCCATCCATTGAAAGTAGGTCTTACTCCAATTTTCAGGGTGAAAACGTATATCACCTTTCTTAACCGCTTCAATGGCGGGCTTCGCAAGCGGCTTGGTTTTAACATACCATTGTTCAGTTAAGAGTGGCTCAATCACGATGCCAGATTTTTCACCTCTAGGCACTTTTAATTTGTGGGGTTCAATTTTTACCAGCAAGTTAGCTTTTTCAAGGTCAGCAACAATTTTATCGCGCGCTACAAATCTATCCATCCCTTGATACGCTTTAGGCGCATTTTCATTTATTTCTGCAGTTTTCGTTAATATATTAATGATAGGGAGGTTGTGGCGCTTACCAATGTCGTGGTCGTTGAAGTCATGAGCTGGTGTGATTTTAACGCAACCTGTACCGAAGTCTTTATCAACATATTCATCCGCTATGATGGGAATGGTTCTTTGGCATAAGGGAAGCTCAATTTCTTTGCCCACAAGATGCTTATAGCGCTCATCATCGGGGTTGACTGCAACTGCTGTGTCACCTAGCATTGTTTCAGGTCTTGTCGTGGCAATGACGATAGACTCATCTAAATTAGCAATAGGGTAGCGAATATGCCACATAAAGCCGTCTTCTTCTTCAGATATAACCTCTAAATCAGAAATTGCTGTAAGCAGCTTTGGATCCCAGTTTACAAGTCTTGTGCCACGGTAGATTAACCCGTCATCGTATAGTTGCACAAATACCTTTTGAACAGCAGCTGAAAGACCTTCATCCATAGTGAATCGCTCTCGCGACCAGTCAACAGTGCTGCCAATTCTTCGCATTTGTTTGGTAATGGTGTCACCTGACTCATGCTTCCATTGCCAAACTTTATCTACAAACTCATCTCGGCTAAGATCTTTACGTGATATTCCTTCTCTAGCAAGCTGTGACTCTACAACAAGTTGTGTTGAAATACCGGCATGGTCTGTACCGGGTTGCCATAGCGTGTTTTTACCCATCATGCGTTGATAACGAGTCATTGCGTCCATAAGCGTATGTTGAAACCCGTGGCCCATATGAAGGCTGCCGGTAACATTAGGTGGGGGGAGCATGATACAAAAAGGCTCACCTTCACCCCGAGGCTGAAAATAATGGTTAGCTTCCCATCGTTCATAACATGATTTTTCTATAGCTTGCGGGGTATAAGTTTTGTCCATTGTATAAACCTGACATTTAAAAATTTGCGAATTTTAACATATTAATACGCCGTTTCAACAGTGAAGTGCAACAGTGGAACCAGGATTTAGCCCAGCAAAGAAGACCTCAAAGGGTGTTTTGTATTGTAGCACTTTTCTGGGGCGG
>Ga0233426_10003038_pt1 | contig 13530 bp, 14 predicted proteins | sample SI_118_April2016_6_FD_179875 | JGI IMG/M metagenome (GOLD analysis project Ga0233426, IMG submission 179875) | Seawater microbial communities from Saanich Inlet, British Columbia, Canada - SI_118_April2016_10_MG | ecosystem: Environmental > Aquatic > Marine > Inlet | place: Canada: British... | reverse complement strand
ATCAAATAGCTTTAACGATCAAAAAATATGGGACAAACCGCACCTTTAGCAACGAAATAAAGATCCAGAATAGTATTTTTTCCAACACCCAAAACGATGTTGTTTGGGGGTTAACAAAAACTAAAATTACAAAAACACTTCTCCAATACCACCACAAAACAGCGCTTGATGGCGCCTTGGTGAACAATTCCAAAAACACAGTTTCTTTTGTCGGGGAAACCTACCGCGATCAAAATCAGTACTTAAATTCGGAGAAAAGAGATGGCAATGCTGCTGCGCTAGAATATCGGCACATTTCAAAAAACGGCAATTTGCTCCAAGCTGGCTTGCGACATGACAAGTCAACCCAATTTTCTGACGCCACAACATGGAAGTTAGGATATGTAATAGCGCTCAATCAGAAGCAAACGTCTATTAGTCTCGATGCGGGAACCGGCGTAGTGAACCCAACCTACCTTGAACGCTTTGGAGGGTACGGCTACTACACTGGAGGGGAAAACCTGTTACCAGAAAAAAACACCAGCATCTCAATTGGCTTGCATCACAATATTGCTCAAAACGAAGCGTCAATCAGTACTACGGCGTTCCAAGACCAGCTAACAAATGAAATTGTTTTTCAAGGAGCGAGGACAATAAACGAGGATGGTAAAAGTACAAGAAAGGGATTAGAGACGGAACTCCAAACAAACATCTCTGATTGGGCAAAGTTTCGGTTGAGTCATACATTTTTGGTTGCAAAAAACTCTGACAATTCAATAGAAATTCGGAGACCGCGGCACACCCTAAACACTAGCACTGACCTTAACTCACCGTTTGCTAATGGCAAATTTACCATTCGAACAACAACAGTAGTTGGAAATTGGGATAATTACACAGATGGTTCGGGCGCGAAAAAGCTTCCTAATTACACCCTTTTAGACTTTTCTTTCTCCAAAAAAATATCAGAGGACATTAATTTTGTTGCTGAAATAAATAATTTATTTGATAGAAACCACAAAGAGACTTGGGGATACAACGTCAAGGGCAGATCAGCTGTTATAAAACTGGCTAAATCATGGTGATAGCCCTCACTTTGTCTGAGTCGGGTCTATGGTTCCTTCGAAAGTTGTTCGTGCTATTGAAACAAAAATATCAAAAATTGATCCAATATTTATTGGTGTTTGGAGCATTGCTGATCAACACAGCGCACCAAGTCGGTGCTTCAGAAAAAAAAGCATCAAATAATAGTGGAATCGTATCAACCAACCTCTGCATAGACTCGCTGGTTGTAGCTCTTATCGGTACAAAAAACTTAGTCGCTGTGTCCGCTCTTGCAGATGATGACCGCTATTCGCACATTAGCGAAGAGGTCAAAGGTTTGCAAAAAGTTACTTTTAATGCAGAGGTAATTTACGCCCTAAATCCAACGCTGGTTTTGGCATCTAATTTTTCTTCAGCAAAGACGAAGTTTGCTCTCGAAAAACTCGGCGTTAACTTACGACTTATAAGTTTTGCAAGGTCGGTTGAAGATATTGAAAATAATATCTTTATCCTGGGAAAATTATTGCATGCAGAACACCGGGCACAGGAATTAACCATGCTTTTGAGATCTACGACGATGAACGTTAAAAATACAAAGCAATTAATTGCCCTTCAATATTCTGATAACAGGTACGTTCATGGGCGCAATTCACTGATTTCAAGTATAATCAGACGATCTGGCTTTAAAAGCTATTCTGAGTTCCTAGGCTACAACGAAGGGCGTTACATATCGGCAGAAGCACTGATAAAATCGGAACCGGATGTGTTGATTTTGGATGGTAATAATAGCGCCAGCGATGAAAACACCCCCAACCGATATCATCCAGCCTTGTTAAATACGAGCAGTAAAACCAAAGCGCTTTTTATTGAAACCAAGCGCTGGTCATGCGGCACGCCTGAGGCGGTCAGTCTAATTAATAGCTTGAGCCTTGAATATATGAAACTTGTTGGTCAAACCAATGCCTCTTAATCGAAAAAAAATGAGCGGCTTGATCTTAATCTTATTGGCCATCGGATCATATGCTTCCCTCCAGATTGGGCATGTGGAAATCGACTTTTTTGCCGCGATCATCGCCCCGCTTTATAGCCACGCTACCCCCGATACAATTATTCTTTGGCACCTTCGCATGCCCAGAACCTTAATGTGCTTGATTGTTGGCTTTGGACTTGGCATTGCTGGCGCCGGCCTGCAGGGCTTTCTTCGCAACCCGCTGGCCGAACCAAGTGTTGTCGGCATAAGCTCCGCCGCCGCCCTTGGCGCTGTTTTGTCGATTGGGCTTGGCTTCAGTGCTTTGGGCCTCTACTACACACCGGCCTTTTCCCTGGGGTTTGCCGCTATTGCCTCTTGGGCCCTCATAAAACTCACTAGCAAAGCTGCTAGCAAACATAGCGTTATTCTTATTGGCGTTGGTATTTCTTCCCTTTCCGGCGCTTTTACCACTCTTATCCTCAGCCTTTCTGAGAACCCCTTTGCCATTAATGAGATTGTTTTCTGGATGTTGGGATCGGTTACCGATGTGTCCTATCATCATGTTCTCATGTCTGCGCCGCTGGTGATGCTTGGCTCATTCTTTCTGCTGCGCGCTGCTAATGGCTTAGATCTGTTAACATTGGGTGAAGAGACTGCCACGTCTATCGGCGCCAACATCCCAAAATTACGACGCGACATACTGGTTGGCACAGCGCTCACCGTAGGTTCTATCACATCCGTGGTTGGCATTGTTGGCTTTGTAGGTCTGGTGACACCGCATATTGTCCGGCCATTTGTCAAACATGAGCCCGGAAAGACCCTCATATGGACGCCACCAATTGCCGCACTGCTAGTGCTGATATCAGATATAACCATCAGGTTGCTACCAACCGCCAGTGAGATAAAGCTGGGCGTCTTAACTGCACTTTTGGGAACACCATTTTTTCTTTACCTCGTAAGCAAGCAGAGGAATTGATATGCCTAATAGCATCAAAACCTCAAATCTCAGTGTAACGTTGAATGGAGCACAGCTTGTTCAGCCCACAACCCTATCAGTAAATTCGGGTGAAGCTGTCGGAATTATTGGCTTGAATGGGGCGGGGAAATCAACCTTGATGAAGGCGATTATAGGCCTCATACCGCATCAAGGATTTTCCAATATTGCTTCACAAAGTTTTGAAGACAGAGCGCGCCTGTCAGCCTGGGTCCCGCAAACAAGGGAAATTGTTTGGGATGTTAGCGTCGAAACGCTGCTCAGTTTTACTCTGCGAAATTTTAGGTATCAGAATGAATCAAATGTGAACTTATCCGATAAAATCAACTTTTCGATCAAGGATGCATTGCTGGCAACAAACACATCTAAACTTAGCAACCGAAACATTGGGTCCCTGTCAGGCGGTGAATTAACGTCCGTGCTTATCGCTCGGGCGCTGGTTCAACAAACATCAACAATATTTTTAGATGAACCACTCGCCAGTCTTGACCCCGTTCAAAAAATATCAGTCCTGTCGCTTATTCAAGAGCTTTCCAAGACTGGCATAACTATAATCGCTTCGCTACATGACGTCGAAATTGCGCAAAGCTACTTTACCCGCTTTTTAGGGATAAAAGCTGGCAAGGTTGTCGCGGATGGCTCACCAAATAGACTGTTAAGCAAAAAACATTTTAAGGAAATCTTCTTATGTTAAGAAAGGGTTCCTCTATTATGCGAACACCAAGCCAACTTATATCAAACAGTTGGCTAATATCTGTGCTGGTTCACATTGCTTTGATTATAGCACTTAGAGAGGCATACCCTGCAAAAACAAATCATATAAACGATGAGTTTAAAAAGGTTGAATTTGTTATTTACCAGCCAGAGCCAGATAAATTGCCACAAAAGGAAATCCCCAAGGATATTGCTAAGGCGGTTTCTAAGGCGGCTTCTAAAGTGAAGTCCATAACTGTTTCAAAGCAAAGTGTTGTGTCAAAGCCCGATATCATTTCAGAGGTAAAGATTGTTTCTCAGTCAAAATCTGTTTCAGAACCCGAGGTTCTTTCATCAGAAATTTCAAAAAACAAGCTAAAGACAATCCCAAAGCCAAAACCAAAACCAAAACCAACGCCAAATTCCACAATCATTGCAAAAGAGACACTGCAGACAAGAAACCCAAACCAGAAGACAGCTCTAACAGACGCCAGCTTTAGCGATCTGGCAGCCAGAAAACTCGAATATATGGACAAAAATGCTTTTAATGATAAAGCTACCGGTAACCACAAAACTGATCTTGATGCAAGGCTATCAAGTCAACCTAAAAAGCCGGATCAGCAAAACCGTCGCCTGGTAACTGCAAGTGATAGCAAATCACCGACAAATCAGATGGGTATAAGCCTGAATAAAACATTAGCCGCCGCACCTGACGCCGAACAAATTCAAACTAAAATCTTTGAAGGTAAAAAATCTGACAATTTTGGAAAAATTAATAGCAAAAAAACTTTAATTTTAGATCTTCTAGAAAACACACCAGACACAAAGACGGCCTCAATAAATGCAGATTTATATAATCAAAATCAGAGTTTTACAACTCAAACTCAATTTTCCACTTCTACCAAAGAATTAGCTGTAAAAAAACAACTGCTCAAAAATTGGGCGACGACAATTCGGGGTGATATAGTAAAACGAACTTTAGAATCAAAGCTGAGCAGCGATGTTAGAATTAGCTTTAAAATCAGTAGAACAGGGGAAATTTTGAGCATCGAAACAATTGGGAAATCAGTTACTAATGAGTCTATTAAAAACTTTATTGATGTAATTAGAATGTCCGGAAAATTTCCCATGGCACCGCAAGGTTTGAAGCTCGATTATGTCACTTTTCCCGTAAACTTCAGAAGTCGTGGATAAATTATTAATGTCACATTACTTAATTACAGGCTCTTCTTCCGGCATTGGGGCTGCGCTTGCTACACAATTGACGGCAAACGGCCATGCGGTAAGCGGTGTTGCGCGCCGAAAGCAGCGCCTTACAGCTTTAGCAAACCAACTTAACTCATTTAATGGCTATGCTGCTGATGTTGGCGACACAGAAAGTCTCGCCTACGCCATTCGCAAAGCCAAGGCTAAATCAGGCGCAATTGATGTCGCTATTTTGAATGCTGGCATTTATCAGCCGCAGGATGGCACAAAAATTGATCCGCAAATCTATGCCAATCACATGACCATCAATTATCTTGGCGTGGTCAATGCCTTGGCTGGCCTCGTTCCCGATATGGTTCGCGATGGCAAAGGCCATATTGCCATTGTGTCATCGGTTGCGGGGTGGCGCGGATTGCCAAAATCAGCTGCGTATGGCCCGACCAAGGCGGCATTGATATCACTTGCTGAGTCGCTGTATTTTGATCTTGTGCCGCGCGGCCTTAGAATTCAGGTTATCTGCCCCGGATTTGTCGATAGCGAAGCAACCGCCGTCAATGATTTTGAAATGCCCGATCTGATTAGCGCTGACAGCGCTGCCAGCGCCATCATCACCGGTATGCAAGGGCATGATTTTTCAATTAATTTTCCAAAATCCTTTACCCGCAAGATGGGGTTGCTTCGGCTTTTACCCGACCGCCTGTTTTTTCGCCTTGTTGGTAAACAAACCGGCGCGTTCTAGCGTTGGCGTCATTTCAAAGGACTTTAAAAATGCCGCGAAAACCCCACCCTGTTGATGCTTATGTTTCAGCTTTCACCGCCCTCACTCCGGAAAATGTCGAAGAACTTTACGATCTTGTGGCGGAGGATGTTGTGTTCAGCGATCCCTTTAATGTTATTCATGGCAAAGCGGGCTTTCGGCAGGTTTTCAATCATATGTATGAAACCTGCACCGACCCAAAATTCACCGTCAGTGATGTCGCCCATTCAAAAAGCGCAAGCTATCTTCGCTGGGATATGACTGGCCGCTTAAAAAACTGGCCGCATAGCAATTTGCTGTTTCATGGCATGACCGAGATTCATATCGATGCTGACGGGAAAATTAGCAAACATATCGATCATTGGGATAGTGCCAGTCAATTGCTTCGTTATTTGCCGGTGATTGGCGCGATCATCCGACCCATTCTCAAGCTATTTCGGCTGAAAACAGCATAAACAGGCAAAACCCTTATTTATGCATCAAAAGCATCTGTTTGACGTCAATCATGCCAGCGCGGAACCCACCTTCACAATAGGCAAGATACAAGTCCCACATGCGCTTGAACCGGTTATCAAACTGCTGTTCGCCAAATTGTGGCCACGCGGCGTTAAATCGTTGGCGCCATTGGTCTAGCGTGCGTGCGTAATGACTGGCATAGCCGCTTTCGCAAACCAGATGCAATCCGGCATCCGCCAAGGGGCGCTCCAGCATTGGCAATGATGGCAACATGCCGCCTGGAAAGATGTAACGCTGAATAAAATCTGGCTGATTGGCGTAGGAGTGATAGGCAGCATGGTCAATTGTGATTGATTGAATCACCGCACGCCCGCCCTTTTTCAGCACTTTTGACATGATCGCAAAATAGGTTGGCCAATAATCCTTGCCAACGGCTTCAAACATTTCGATCGAGACAATTTTGTCAAACCGCCCTTCCAGATCACGATAATCCATTAGCCGCAAATCGACCTTATCGCCAAGCCCAGCTTCGTCAATCATATGATTGGCAAAGGCAAACTGTTCTTTTGAGATGGTAATTCCTGTCACCTTTGCGCCAATTTCGCTGGTGACATATTTGGCAAAGCCACCCCAGCCACAACCGATTTCCAGAACCTGATCACCGGGCTGAATATCGGCAAGTTCGGCAAGCCGCTTGTATTTATTGATTTGTGCCGTGGTCAGATCATCGTCATCCGAATCAAACACCGCCGATGAATAGGTCATGGTTGGATCGAGCCATGCCTGATAGAAACTGTTACCAAGATCATAATGATGCGCGATATTTTTCGCCGACCCGTCTTTGCTGTTGCGGCGCAAATGGTGAAACAGCCGTAACCCCCATTTGCGAAGCAGATTTGTCTTTAGCTGTTCTTCAAGGTAGGTGTCGTGACGCGCCGCAAGCTCGATTAATTCAGGAAGCGCATCAGAGCTTAGATGTCCATCCATAAATGCCTCGCAAAACCCCATTTTACCGTCACTTAGAATTCGGCGAACCGCTTCTTTACTGTGAATTTTCAAATCGGCTTTTGGGCCTTTTAATGGGCCCGAAAACTGATGCTGTTGGCCATCTGGCATGGTCAGAAAAACCTCACCGCATTTAAGATTGCCAAGGACCGCGAAAAGCAATTTATCTTGATGTCGCTGCAAAAAACTGGAAAACATTACTTAATTAGCCTTATCAAAATTTTTAGTACGCGACCATTTGGAAGGCGGAGCTGGCCTTGGATAGAACGGTACCTTTTTCAGCCACAGTTTCAAAGCCTCAAAATGGATTGAAATGATTGGTCTGAAGGGAAATTGTCTGGTCTTCACCAGACTTTGAAAAAGATGGCGATTCGCAAGCCTACGACGGGTTCCGCGCAATGTCGCGGTAAGTGCTGGCCGGTCGTCAATCAAATAACGCATGGCCAGACTAATAACGCCATCATCCATCCGCAAACGCAGCCGATAGTGGCCTTTCAACGGGAAAAATGGCGACACATGCAGGATCTTTTCGGCCTCAAGCGTTGCATGATTGGGGGTTGGCGCGCCGATATAGGCATGCATGTCACCAAAAGTGTTTCGCACTTCATAGATATACAGAATATCGCGCCCTGACGCATCACCCGCCACATAGACCGACAGCGGGTTAAACACCGCCCCCAAAATACGCGGAAAGGTCAAAAGATGCACCGTTTCAACATTTTTTTCAGGAATCACTTCGCCAGCGATCTGGCGAACATAATCGGCAAGCTGAACCAGCGCGACCTTTGATTTGAAATTTGGCCCGTAATCGGCTTGATGAAACCCAAGCAAATTGAACCGATCGACAGAAAAAAACGGGCTTTGCCGATTTGCCTCTTGCAAGCGATCAAGATCAATCCAGATCGACAAGCCAGGCCGGCGCAAAACATGCGATACCGGATGATGCTCACCACCATGTCGTGTATGGACAATATCCGAGACAACAAGGTCGCATGCCGACATTAGGCAATGCCTTGCATCGGTTCGGATGATTTTGGAAAAGCTGCTACTTTTGTGTCCCACGGGACTTCAACCCCAAGTGTTTTCACAATAGCCACCGCTGATTTTAAGCCATCTTCGTGAAATCCGAAACCTGTCCATGCACCGGCAAAAAACAAACCATTCTGCCCTTGAATTTCAGCAAGGCGCGGCTGCATGGCAATCGCCTTGGCGTCAAAAACCGGATGGCGATAGTCAAATTCGCCATGAATCAATGCAGCAGCGGGCATTCGAACCGGATTTAGGGTTTCATACAAAGGATAGGCAGGATCAATTGACTGCAACCGATTCATCCAATAGGTCAGGCATAGATCGCTTGGGGGGGACGATTCGCCTTGCCCAGTATTACCCGCCCCGCCATGCGATGCGGGCGCTGCCGCTTCGGACACATAATTCCACGCTGCCCATGCACCGCGTCGTTTCGGCATAAGCGAAGCGTCCGAATGCAGCACCGCATGATTGCGCTGAAACCCAAAGGCACCAAGCAGTTCGCGTTCAAGCGGGCTGGCATCGTCAATAAGCGCCAAAGATTGATCGGCATGCGCTGCCATCACAACCTTGTCAAACCACACATCACCTTGACCCTTGAGATTCACCATCACCCCGCCATTCGCCCGTCTAAGGCCAATAATATCGGTTTCAAGATGAATCCGGTCCCCAAGCTTGGCCGCAATCCGGATGACATATTCACGCGACCCGCCAGCAACCGTTCGCCATTGCGGCCGATCAATAAAATTCAATAATTTATGATTTTCCATAAATCGCATAAATGCCCGCACCGGAAAATCCATCATCGCGTTGGATGTGGCCGACCAGATCGCTGCGCCCATCGGCACCAGATGATCATCAACAAAAGCGTTTCCATAGCCTTGGCGGGCAACAAATTGACCCAAGGTTTCGCCATCTGGCCCGCTATCCACCTGACGCGCGGCGGTTTTATAAAAACGCACAAGATCGGAAAGCATTGACCAATATCGGCCTTTCAGCAAATTTTCCGGCTGCGCCAAAAGCCCTCTGACCGAACCTTCATATTCCATCTGCCCGCCGCCAAGCGACACGGAAAACGACATGTCAGTTTCGATATTGGGCACCGACAAATGATCAAAAAGCCGAATTAGATTCGGATAATTCAGCGGATTATAAACGATAAAGCCTGTATCAACCGGCACGGTAACATCGCCAAAAATGGCATCGACCGTATGGCTATGCCCGCCAAGACGCGCGGCCTTTTCAAAAAGATGGACATCGCCATGCCCTTGCAGAAGAAAAGCTGACGCCAAGCCGGAAATGCCCGAACCAATAACCGCAATACGCATAAAATCCACCCTGACTATTCGGTATCACTATAGTTATATTTGTTTGGCATTCCATTGCCTTTTTGGCTAGTCATAAGGAAAACAGGGTCAAAATCGCGGATTTGAACGATTTGCCACCCAGCACTCAGAATTAGGGGAAATCTATGCGTTATAATCAGCTTGGCCGAACCGACATAAAAGTCAGCGCACTTTGCCTTGGATCCATGACATGGGGAAGCCAAAACACCGCCCCTGAAGCGCATGCCCAAATTGATATGGCGCTTGATCACGGCGTTAATTTCATTGATACGGCTGAAATGTATCCGGTCAACCCGCTTGCCAAGGAAACACAAGGCGATACCGAACGCATTCTTGGTGACTGGCTTGGCGCAACAGGGCGGCGGCAAGATATCATTCTGGCCACCAAAGTATCGGGCAAGGGCTATATGAATGTCCGTGATGGGGCGCCGATAACGCCTGCCAGCATTGATCTTGCGCTTGATGCCTCGCTTCGTGCGCTGAAAACCGATTACATTGACCTTTATCAATTACATTGGCCCAACCGTGGGTCTTATATGTTTCGGCAGAACTGGACCTATGACGCCAGCGGCCAAGATAGTGACGAGGTGCTTGATCATATGATCGAGGTTCTTCAGCATCTTGAGAAATGCCGTGACGCTGGCAAAATCCGTCATGTTGGCCTATCGAATGAGAGCGCATGGGGAACGATGCGGTGGCTGTCGATTGCGGCCGCCCAAGGCCTTCCACGAATGGTTAGCGTGCAGAATGAATATAGCCTGCTTTGCCGTCATTTTGATCTTGATATGGCTGAAGTGGCGCATCACGAAAAAGTGGGCTTGCTCGCATTTTCGCCGCTGGCAGCCGGATTATTAACTGGAAAATATCAAGGCGATATCACGCCTGACGGGTCACGGCGAAGCCATGTCGCCAATCTTGGTGGGCGCATTTGCGATACAATGTGGCCAGCGCTTGATGCCTATATGAATATTGCGGCCAAACATGAGTTAAACCCCGCCCAGATGGCGCTGGCATGGGCGATGAATCGTCCATTTATGACCTCAGCAATTTTTGGCGCAACCAATCTTGACCAGCTTGATGTTGCATTGGGCGCAGCTGATATAACGCTAGGGACGGCGGTTATGGAAGATATTACCATTGCCTATCGTAAATTCCCGATGCCGTTTTGACGTCAAAGCCAATCAATTTTTTGGAAAAACATCTTGTAGACTGACCGGTAAGCGACCATTCTGGAGCCTTATTTCCGGCCAATCATTGGCATAACTCACTCAAATGGAAGCAATCATGGCGAAGAACAGATTAAATATTGCAGTTATCCCCGGTGATGGGATTGGTAAAGAAGTCATTCCCGAGGGGCTTCGCGTATTGCAGGCCGCGATGGAACGGTTCGATATCAATCTGAATTTCGATCATTTTGATTTCGCCAGCTATGATTACTATGCCAAACATGGGCAAATGATGCCTGATGATTGGAAAGCGCAAATTGGCAATCATGATGCGATCTATTTTGGCGCTGTTGGCTGGCCTGACGGCATCCCCGACCATGTCTCTTTATGGGGATCACTCATCCTGTTCCGGCGCGAATTTGATCAATATGTCAATTTGCGGCCGGTCAAGCTATTGCCCGGCGTGCCGTCACCTTTGGCCAATCGCGGGCCCGGTGATGTCGATATGATGATTGTCCGCGAAAACACCGAGGGCGAATATTCTTCGGTTGGCGGGCGCATGTTCCCCGATACTGACCGCGAATTTGTAACCCAACAAAGCGTTATGACCCGTATTGGGGTTGATCGCGTATTGAAATTCGCCTTTGATCTGGCACAAAGTCGCCCCCGCAAGCATCTGACATCGGCAACCAAATCAAATGGTATTTCGATTACAATGCCCTATTGGGATGAGCGCGTTGAAGAGGTTGCAAAATCTTATGGTGATGTTAGCTGGGATAAATATCATATCGACATTTTGACCGCCAATTTCGTACTTCACCCCGATTGGTTTGATGTTGTCGTGGCCTCTAATCTGTTTGGCGATATCTTGTCGGATCTTGGTCCCGCCTGTACCGGCACCATTGGCGTTGCCCCATCCGGCAATATCAACCCCGAGCGGCTATTCCCGTCACTGTTTGAGCCGGTTCATGGCTCGGCACCTGATATCGCTGGCAAGGGCATTGCCAATCCTGTTGGCCAAATCTGGGCTGGTGCCATGATGCTTGAACATCTTGGGTTTGCCGAGGCCGCCAAATGCATCACTGATGCCATCGACACCGCCCTTTCAACACCAGAATTGCGTACTGGCGATCTTGGCGGCAAAGCCGATACCGTCACTTGCGGCACTGGTATTGCCAAAATTGTTGCTGGATAGGCAAGCCACATGGCCTTCACCTTGCACCCCACCCTTGCCAAAGACAGTATTTTGGCGGCAAAGGTGGGGTCATTGCAGGTGAGGTTAGTTGATGATGCGCGTTTTTTCTGGCTGCTGGTCGTGCCGGAAACCACCGCAACCGAACTTCATGATCTTGATGAAAAAACCGCTGAATCCCTATGGAAACTGACGCGGCGCCTTGGCAAGGCGCTGCAGGCGCATTGCGATGCTGACAAGGTCAACAGCGCCGCCATTGGCAATATGGTGCCGCAATTGCATTTTCACATCGTTGCACGGCATGTCGGTGACGCTGTATGGCCGCACCCGATTTGGGGAAATGGCAGGGCCGAACCGTTGGCAGACGCAACCAAGGTCGCCCGCATCGAATCAATTCAAAGCTGGCTTGGCAACTGATGCAGCCCGTCACTGCCAAGAGGCAACGGGTCAACCGAGCGAACCGCCGATAAGGGCAAATCAGCATAAAGATGCGGAAACAGATCGCCGCTTCGCGCCGGTTCCCATTGAATATCCAGAGCGCTGGCATCAACGGTAATCAGGCGCAATCCGTCACGTCCGGAAAAATGCAGCCGCAAGGTCTCGGCCAATTGATCAGCAGTCGAAAAATGGATAAAGCCATCCTTCAGATCAATTTCCGCGCCGGTAAACCGGCCTATTTTTTCCGCCGAATCCCATAAATCAGCATCACAAATTTTATAAATATTGCCCATCTCATTCCTCAAAATATCAAAGCAAATCTGGTTATTGGACTGCCTATCAAGCCCTAAACATCATTTTGGCAAAAAGCAATCCTCTCGCGAATGCCCTGCCCCATCTTGACGGCGCGACCCAATATCACCATCTTCTTATTCAATGAGTGAGAACCAAACCGAATCACAGCCGCTTGAACGGCTAACCATTTGGCCGCACCGGTCGCTTTCGCCAAAGGGATTCGCGATTGTGATTGGGGTTCTTGCCGGATTACTGTTTACCATTGGTTTGGGGTTTTTTCTGGCAGGCGCTTGGCCGGTTATTGGGTTTCTAGGGCTGGAGCTTCTTGTTGTCTGGGGCGCGTTCAAGCTGAATTACCGCGCCGCCAAGGTTCGTGAAACCATTGAAACAACGACCGAAACCCTAACTGTCGAACATAAAGATCAAGATGGTAATGCCGCAATATCCAAATATCCGGTTGGCTGGCTTCGTGTTCAATTAAGCCCACCAGTCGCCCCCGCACCGGCAGCGCGCTATCATCAGCGCGTGATCCTATCCAGCCATGGCGTCGAAACCGAGATTGGCGCCTTTCTGCATCCGATCGAAAAAGCCAAATTACAACGCGAAATCGACGGCATGCTCAGCCGATCCATATTGGCGCGGGACTCGGCGTAACACCCTGTTATTGCTTGGCCTCTTGCAATGTCTGCCAAACGCGGTGCGGCGTTGCTGGCATTTCAAATGCCTGAACGCCAGCCGATGCCATTGCATCAACAACAGCATTCATCGTCGCTGCAAGTGCGCCAACCGTTCCCGCCTCGCCAACACCTTTGGCACCAAGGGGGTTAATCTTTGTTGGCACGGCAATGGTCGAAACCCTGAAATTCGGGAAATCAGTGGCGATTGGCATCTGATAATCCATGAATGAACCGCTGATCAATTGACCGGTTTCATCAAATTTTAGAATCTCGCCAAGAGCTTGGCCAAT
>Ga0233426_10003037_pt1 | contig 13532 bp, 10 predicted proteins | sample SI_118_April2016_6_FD_179875 | JGI IMG/M metagenome (GOLD analysis project Ga0233426, IMG submission 179875) | Seawater microbial communities from Saanich Inlet, British Columbia, Canada - SI_118_April2016_10_MG | ecosystem: Environmental > Aquatic > Marine > Inlet | place: Canada: British... | reverse complement strand
TGGAATTAGCCTGTCTAGGTGAAGAGTTCTAAAATTTCGAGCTGGATATTGCTGATATAGCGAATGACGAAGCCCCCAGATATCTGTAGTGTCGTTGTATCGAACTGCAGGAGATACAGGAGAATTTTCGAAAATACCTTCTTCTATCAAACTTTCTGCACCTGAAGCAGACATCAGCATCAAATCCACTAGACCACTTGAGACCATTTCACGCATCGCCTGCAAGTATTCTGGGTAAGACCTGGGGCGGGAAGCATCTTCAAGCTGAGGTCCTGTACAAAAAATACCACCTCCCATATCTGCATCCTTTGCATCAGCAATGATAAAATCATCAGGTTTGTATTGACCTCGTCGTATTTTTTCAAGTTTGGTGTCTAGCGATGTTTCCATTAAATATCTCTTCTTGATCTAATTTTAAATTTATAGTAATTTAAAATTTTGTTCTTAAAGTCTAAATAATTTAATGTTCTTGAAGTTTTACTTAATTCAGGCTACTTTGTAGCTAATTATGATTGATGCTTAAATCTGTCTTTTAGTTATGATTCAGGGAAGGGATTTCTCTAATTTATACTAACCAAGTACATTACTTTAATTAAACAATAAATATTTAGAGGCAATATAATCAATTGCATACGTAGAATAATTTATATATTGGATTATTTCAATCTAAAATCTGCAAATTATTTACAAACTAAATAAATTTATGCCTTCTACTAACTCGCCCTTGCTGATGGGTATTGATGCTGGAACAAGTCGTGTAAGAGCACTACTGTTTGAATTGGATGGGACATTGGTGGCAGAGGCAAGTGATGAACCTACGGTCAAATGTTCTAGGCCTGGTTGGGTCTCAACCGAGGCAGAAGATCTTTTTAAATCCTGTCTGAATGCCATCCGGTCAGTTGTAGCATTGGTGGATAAACCTCAAAGGATACGTTCTGTTGCAGTTGCTAGTGTTGGAGATACAGGAGTGCCAATCGACGCAACGGGAGATGCAGTCTATCCAATAATTGCTTGGTATGATTGCAGAGCGCAACCACAAGCGAATTGGCTCAAGCAACATATTGGTGAAGAAAGGCTTTACAGAATAACAGGGCTCAATATGAATCCTATTTTTGGACTCTGCAAACAGCTGTGGATCCGTGAAAATGCCCCTGAAGCTTTCAACAAGACCGTGCGCTGGTTAAATACGGCTGATTTTCTAGCTTGGAAACTTTGTGGAGTCCCAGCTACGGATTATAGCCTCGCTTCGCGGACTTTTGCACTGAACATTCAAAATCTTGAGTATGAGAATGAACTGTTAGAGGAAGTTGGAATTCCTTGTAATTGGTATCAGACATTAGTTCCATCAGGAACTTTTCTAGGCCATGTACTTCCTGAACCTGCAAAAATTACTGGTCTTCCATCAGACTGCAAAGTGTCATCCGGAGGACATGACCACTTAGTTGGAGCTCTGATCGCAGGTGCAACAAATCAAGGAACACTGATAAATTCCATGGGTACTGCTGAAGCAGTGACATTGTTCTTGGACAAACCAATCTATGACAAAGCGGTCGGTTCACATGGTTATGTACAGGGAGTTATTGTAGCAGATCGTCCGTATTATTATCATCTTGGCGGGCTTTTCACTTCCGGAGGTGCGGTCCAGTGGTTTCACAGACTTACCGATCAACGCTATTCCCACGAAGAACTCATCAAAGACGCATGGAAAATTTCACCAGGTGCAAACGGTGTTCTTTTTCTACCGCAAATGCGTATCGGATCACCACCAAATCCGGCTGAAATGTCACGGGGAGCTTTTATTGGATTGGGAACTGACACTGACCATACTGTGCTCTATCGTTCTATGCTTGAAGGTATGGCCTTTGATGTGAAGATGATAGTGGAAGGAATAAGTCAACTAAAGAAAGCACCAGAAATTGAAAAAATCCATTGTTTTGGTGGAGAAAGCCGGAACGATCTGCTGATGAAGATCAAGGCCTCAGTTTTAAACCGTGCTTTAACTAAAATGGATATGCCGGAAACTGTCAGTCTTGGAGCAGCAATTCTTGGAGGAATTGGAGCAGGAATCTTCACTAATCTTCAGGAGGGCATTAATGGACTGCGGTTCAATACTTATGAGATACTTCCACATTCTGAATGGGTGGAACCCTATCTAAAGTTTTATGATGATGTTTATTCTGATGCGTGGAAGCAGATTAGGCCTCTACAGGAAAAGTTACTGAAAGCCTGTCCTCCAAATGATAATGATTCATAATAGTGTGAACTAAAACAGATTAAGGACTAAAATGATACTTATTACAAATCAAGTTGATTTTTGTTTCAAAATAATATTGGGCAACTAATTATTTAGTAAAATGTGGTTCAGCTCTGCTTGATACATAAGATAGATAACATCTACTATTTTCGTTTATATTTTAATGACTCTGGACTAAAAAAATACGGCTAACTTGCCATCTTGAGTAATTCTTCTGGAGATACAGTACCTGTCTGATATAACTTTTGTATCGTGACTGCTGCAGCAAGGGTGCCTAGACAGGCACTATTATAAGCATCTTGCCCGCTTACTAATCCTATGCATATTCCAGCCAACATACTATCTCCAGCACCCACTGTATCAATTTTTCTGGTTATATTTATGCTTGGAATTTCTTTAATAATTCCTTCATCCATAAGAATACAACCATTTAACCCACAAGTAATAAAAATTGTTTTTTTAAACTTTTTGTAAAGAGTCTTTGCTGTCTTGACAGCATTTTCCCTAGTGACAGCATCTCCTTTATGGGTGATATTTTCGACCATCCTCTCAGCAATGAAGTCATTTAATTTAAGTATTGCCCCTGGAAAATCTTCGCTATTATGACGACTGTCAACTATAAAAAGTGTATCGCAGAATTTGTCCATCAATATTAACAGTTTTTCTATAAATTCATTCACAAAGAGACTTCCCTCGATTTGCTGACTAATTATAACAATTTCTAGTTCAGGTAATTCTTTTTCCAGGCATGACAGCAAGCTATTTAATGTGTATGAATCCAGTTTGTTAAAATTGCCAAAGTCAATTCGATTAAGTTCATTCTGCTTTTTATAGGGTTTCACATAAGCAGGGGTTGCCCAGTGCTTTTCTTGCGTTATTATTCCTTCGCAATTGACGTTGAGCTTATATAAATTTTGCATTAATATTTGACCCCATGGGTCAGTACCTACTACTCCAAAAACATGTATATTTTCACAACCTAAAGCATGTAAATTATTAACAACGTTGCCTGCTCCTCCGAGACTATACTCTTGTTCAGCAATTGGCCAGGTAGGTAAGTCAGTCTCAAGCGATTTTTCTGAGGCAATCTCGTTCAAGAACCAGTATACATCCAGACAGAAATCACCGACAACTGCAATTTTAGCTGTTTTAGCATTAAATAGAATTTTTTCAATAATCTGTTTATTCAATAATTTTCTCTGATAAAGATAACTAGGCAAAAAATATTTTTATGGACAAGCACTGTCTTACAGGAAAAATCAATCTTCCAAACAGCTAGCAACATTTGCCAGACACAATCAAAGTAAATGAAATCTGTTTGTTAATGGGCTGGGCTTGTAAGGAAAAGGGTAACCTTGATTTGTTTGCTTCAGTTGAACTACAGTTAAAAAACCGTTTAACCCTTGACGGCTCCAAGCGTTAAACCACGAACAATATATCTTTGTGCGAGTAGGGCGATAAAGATTGGAATAATCATAGCGATCATTGTCCGGACACTGAGGAACCAGAACTGCACCCCACGGGACTCGAAGGAACCGGCGATGAACATCGGAATTGTAATCGCGTTTTTACTGCTCAGCACCAATGCAAACAGAAGTTCGTTCCAGGTAAAAGCGAAGATGATCAGTGCCGTTGCAGTTACGGCAGGAGCAGAAAGAGGCAGGGCGATTCTCCAGAACGCTCCAAAATGACTGGCACCATCCATCATGGATGCTTCTTCCAACTCAATTGGAAGGTCTAGAAATGCCTGTCTCATGATGACAACTGCAAAGGGCAGAGTGAATGTGGTATTGATCAAAATCAAGGCCAAATGAGTATCTAATAGACTAAAGGTCTGTAGTACAAGATAAAAAGGGATAACGGTTGCTACCGGTGGGAGAACCCGCTGAGACAGAAACCATATGGTAATATCCCGGTTCTGAATCAGTTTGAACTGGAAACGCGCCAATGCATAGGCTGATGGAATCCCAAGAGCAAGAGCAAGAAACGAAGAAGAAATGGAGATGACTATGCTGTTGTAAATCGATTTACGCATTTCTGGAACAACCAGTTGATCGAGCCAGTTGTTCAGTGTGGGATCAAAATGGATTCCAGGAATACCTAGACCAGTTACGGTGAAGGTGTCCATCGGGGCACGCAAGCTTGTCGATAGACCCCAGTAGAGTGGAAAGACAAATATTAGCACAACACTGACCGCAATCAAAAAATAAACAGAATCTCCCATGGAAGAACCCCGTCCAATAAGTGAACCGAAATATCTCATAATGGAGTACAATGTATTGATGAACTTCAGTTGATCACTTCACCGGTCGCGTTAAAAATATGGCAATTTTTAAGATGAAAGCCCATTTGGACTGTTTCGCCTCTCTGGGTGTTCGAATCTCCGGCTGCGATCATTGTGATAAGGTTTTTGTCTGCATCGGTAATGTGAAGATAGGTTTCATTTCCGAGGTGCTCGACGACATCGACCGTGCCTTCAAAGAATTCATCTCCTTCTTTGTTTTCTTTGAGATGTTCGGGACGTATTCCCAGGGTGATCCTTTCTCCTTCCCCCAGGTCCTCGGTGTTTCGTTTCAGTGAGAGGACTTTTCCGCCTGGAAGTTGAATGGTTAACTGTTTTTCCTGAACACCAAGTATGCTGGATGATATTAAGTTCATTCTTGGGGAACCGATAAATCCGGCCACAAACAGGTTTGTTGGGTTTCGATAAACTTCTAATGGACTTCCAATCTGTTCAATGACTCCATCATTAAGGATGAAGATACGGTTTGCCATTGTCATGGCTTCCACCTGATCATGAGTGACATAGATCATAGTCGTCTGTAACCTCTCATGAAGTTTTTCAAGTTCCATCCTCATTTGAACACGAAGTGCTGCATCCAGATTAGATAGAGGTTCGTCGAAAAGAAAAACACTTGGTTCACGCACGATGGTTCTTCCAATGGCAACACGCTGGCGCTGTCCACCTGACAACTGTGCAGGACGACGATCCAGCAATTCTTCAATTCGAAGAATTTTAGCCACATCTAAAACTTTTCGACGGATTTCAACTTTATTAACCTTATTCAATTTAAGGCCAAAACCAATGTTATCGAAAACATTCATATGCGGATAGAGCGCATAAGACTGAAAGACCATCGCTGCGCCTCGATCCGCTGGATGCAGATCATTCACACATTTGTCTCCGATAAAGATTTCGCCGGCGGTGATATCTTCCAAGCCAGCAATCATTCTGAGTAGCGTTGATTTTCCGCAACCTGAAGGGCCGACAAAGACTACGAATTCCTGGTCTTCAATATCCAGGCTGACTCCATGGATCACTTCATTCCCATCGAATGATTTTCTGATATTCTTTAAGCTTACTTCAGCCAATTTATTTCTCCGTTTTTATTTATTCTGAAGAGATCAACCCTTGACTGCGCCAAGAGTTAATCCCTGTACTATGTACTTTTGAGCCAATAGTGCAATTATGACAGGAGGGGCGATGGCAATCATTGCTCGAACTGCCATGAACCAGAACTGCACACCCCGAGTATCAACCGCACCTGCCATATGAATAGGAATAGTAATTACATCCTTGCTGCTGATGGTGACAGCAAAAAGAAACTCATTCCAAGTGAAAGCGAACATGATCAATCCCGTTGCTACAATGGCAGGCGCAGCCAGCGGAAGAGCGACTTTGAGGAAGGCACCAAAATAACTAGCCCCGTCCATGAGTGCTGCTTCCTCAAGTTCGATTGGAAGATCCATGAAAGTCTGCCGGACGATGACCACCACGAAAGGCAAAACAAAGGTGGCATTGATCAGTATCAATGCCAGATGGGTATCTAGGAGACCGAGGGTTTGCATCACAAGGTAAAAGGGAACAATCGTCGCAACGGGCGGTAATACCCTTTGCGAGAGGAACCAGATGGTTAAATCCTTGTTTTTAATGGTTTTGAAACGGAAACGAGCAAGGGCATATGCTGCTGGAGTGCCTAAAAACAAAGCCAAAAGTGAGGCAGACACCGCAATTAATGTGCTGTTGCCAATTGCTCTTCTAGCTTCACTGGTGTAAAGTTGATCGATCCAGTTGTCAAGTGTCGGTTCGAAATGGATGAAAGGGATACCTAAACCGGAAACGGTGAAGGTGTCAATAGGATTTCTCAAACTTGTTGAGAAAGCCCAATAAATAGGAAACAAAAAGATCATGGCCACCAGCACAGCCAGGAGAGAGTATAGTGAATACCGTATCGATTTCGGTTGAATCGGAGCTCCCCTGTTTTTATGCATAGTTTTCCCTCAATTGCCTGAAAAACAGAGTAACAATGATCATGACAACGATCAGTAGGCAATAAGATATTGCCGATGCATAACCAAGATCGAAGTATCGCAAGCCGGTTCTAAATGCCAAAAAGGACATCGACTGGGTAGCTATACCTGGCCCTCCACCTGTCAAAGCATACGGTATATCAAACAGTTTGATGGCTTCAGCAAGTCGCAACAGCAAGACAATTATAATCGTTGGGGTTAGGAGCGGAAATATGATGTTCATGAAGAGCCCAGACTTTGATTTACTTTCCATTTTGGCTGCTTCCATTAACTCCTCTGGGATGCCCTGTAGGGCCGCTAAAAAGACTAGAAAACAAAACGGGGTCCACTGCCAGATGTCAACAAGGATGACAGAAAACAGTGCCCAACCCGGTTTAGAAAGGAATGGAATTCCGAGAAATCCCAAGGGGCCCCCTACTTCGTAAAAAATGGTAAAGAATAGGTAACCTACGGCAAGAGGTGTAGCGAAAATTGGCAGGATCATAATAGTCCTAAGCATCGGCCTGCCCCATAATCTCCGATTAAAAAGCATTGCCAAAAGAAGCCCAAGTATGAGCTGGATGGGAACAGCTGTGAGGACAAAGATAGTCGTTATTTTTACTGCCGAAGCCACTTGCGGATCGCCCCACAAACGTTTGTAATTGGTAAAACCGACATTGGTCCAGATGGAAATCTTTTCTCGGATGACATTTGTCCTGGTTCTGGGCTTACCTGATTTACTCAGCTCAGGGTTACCTTCCTGGTCAAGGACCGGGACTTTCTCTCTGGTGACATTTAATCTGTTTTCCACCTTGTGAAAGCTGATGTAAAGCGAATAACAAAGAGGAAACAACGTGAATATCAATACCCAGCAGACTGCAGGCATAAGGAATAGGAAACGAACCTTGGTGCTACGATGCATATTCATTAATTATAATGAACCTACTTTAAAATGTAGAAGGACATGTCCTGAGGAAACCCGGACATGTCCTATTAATTGTAAATTACTTGTAACCGATTGCAGACTTGTAGTATTCAAGTTGCTTGTCGCGACCGAGTCGGTCGGTTACTTGTTCCCAGGATTTCGCAGTACTGTCTAGTGCCTGTTTCGCCGAAATCTCTCCACTCATGGATGCAGACAGATTCTTGTCCAGAATGTCCCAGTATTCGAAGGTTCCCGGAATCCTGAGATAAGTCATACTGGTCTTTGCAAAGAAATTCTCATAGTAGGCATTAAGATAATCCTTCACGTCAGCCTCGTTCCATCCTGCATCTAGGAAGTCTCCCAGTTGTCCTTCTCCCTGAGGGGCCAGGAACTGATACTTGAAGCCAGGATCAACACCCGTCCACCCATTGTTTGCCAACCAACTCGAAGCAGGTTTGATTGCCATCAAAGAAAGGAAGGAAAAGGTGGCTTCTGGATTTTCAGAGAAGTTCGAAATTACGCCGTGCCATGAACCGCCTGTAGTGTTTCCAACTTTTACTGGGTTGTCCGTTTTAACAAATTTATTGGTTTGGTGGTCGTAATATGTATCTGATGAGGGCAGGATAGAAGATGCACATACTCCCTTAATTTTAGAACGCGTAGTATCCTGGCAGAGCGAACCGACATCACCCCAACTGAAGGCAAAAACAGATTTTCCACGCAGAAAGTAATCCCAGGCTTCTCCCAGACTCCAACCTACTTGAGCGGATGGCCCTGTCTTATGGAGTTCCTGCAAAAAGTTCAAGGCAGCCACATGACCTGGACTGTTGATCAGGGGCTTCATGTTTGTTGGATCAAACCAATACACATTATGGTAACGATCCAGCTTAGGTCCTGGTGTAATGGCAAAGGAAGCCGAAAGAGACTGAAAGTGGTAATGTCCCTGTTCACCGACTTTCAAATGAAGAACGGTGCCAGAATCAGGCTTTGAGTCTTTATTATCCCAGTTTTTTCCGTTGAAAAATTTGCTTATATCCAACATCTGTTGCCATGTCTTAGGTGGCACTGGAAGACTGTATCCATATTCTTGCTTGAATTGCTTACGCCACTTAGGATTGGAAAGGGCATCCCTGCGGTAATAAAGAACCTGACCGTCACCGTCATTCAATACACCGTATCCTTTACCGCCCCATGTGTGGAGGTTTTTCAGTGATTCAGGCATAGAGTCATAAGACCATTTAGGATAATCCCCAGATGCTATGAGATCGTCCACAGGAAAGGCATATCCATTTGGGACAATATCTCCGTACCAGAATGCACCAACCATGAACGCATCATACTGACCAGTACCAGTTCGAAGATCGAGCATCATCTTTGTGTAGTGTTCACCGAAAGGCAATTCGACAATTTCCAATTTACCACCGGACAGTTCTTCCCAAATGGGTCTAAAACTATAAAGAGGACCGGAAATCCCGCCTTTTGGTCCACCTGAATTGACGGTAATTGTTATTGTTGCACCTTTAAAGGGTTTCTCACTGGGACCAAAGAGCCCACCGAGTTCTTCACGACTGGTTGGTATGACAGTACCATCCTCCATGATAAGATCAACACTTCCGTCACTGTGCCACTTTACGTATTTCCCTGCCTGTACTACTGAAGTCATAGACATCAAGAATACTAACAAGGACATGGAAACCAAATATTTTTTAATCATTTTCATATTAACCTCAAATGATAAATTAGATTTATAATATGCTCACCATTAAGCATGCCGGAAATGCTAACAAAGATTATTTTCTTTGTCAACTAAATAATTTTTCTTTCAGAAAAGAACATTCAAACAACCTATGATTCCAATTATTCTTTCAGGGTATTTTAAAATGACCAACGTGAAGTTAATATTACTTCTTAAATTTATTATCTCAACGTTCAGCCGCTATTATGGAATCTCGTCAGGCACGAATTTAAGATTTTGGAATTTTTGATTATTTACTCTTGAGAGTGGGAAAGGATTGCTTAATTATGGGAAAAAATAAGTTTTCACATAATAATTAATATGTGTATTTGCTAAAGTACCTGTCAATAAATTAATACTATTCCAATTCATGTCATATTACCCTGCACCATAAGTCTCACAACTTCTTCTCTATTAATTCCATTAATCATATGGTCACCTACCAATCTTCCCTGTCTTAGAATTGCAATCCTGTCAGCAATCTCGAAGATGTCGTTGAGATTATGTGATATTAAAATAATGGCAATATTCTGTTTTCTAAGTCTACTAATCAGCTGCATTACTTTGCGTTGTTCTGGCACTCCGAGTGCTGCCGTAGGTTCGTCCATGATTAGTAACTCAGCTTTCCAGTATATTGCCCGACAGATGGCAATTGCCTGCCTCTGTCCACCTGAAAGTCTGAGTACTGGTTGATGGAGAGAAATTTCAGGTATTTCGATATTGAGTGACTCCAATATCTGTCTGGATTCTGACATCATCTTTTTCCGATCAAGAATATTAACTAGACCAAATAGATTCAAAAGAGGTTCTCGTCCCAAGAAAATGTTTGCTCCAACATTTAGGTTATCAGCTAATGCTAAATCTTGGTAGATAGTTTCGATTCCTAAATTTCTCGCGTATTTGGGGTTACTAATTTTAAGATTAGTACCATTGTAGCTCATTTCTCCGTCATCTTGATGGTAGACTCCTGAGATGATCTTTATAAGAGTTGATTTTCCTGCTCCATTATCACCAGCAAGAGCTAAAACCTCTCCACGTTTTAGGCAAAGAGACACTTCAGAAAGTGCTGTCACACCACCAAAATGTTTGGTAATTGAATTTACTTCAAGTAAGTTCTCACTCATTTGCAACGCCAGTTATATGTGTTTTTGATTGGTCAATGAGTACAGCAACAATGATCACCAAGCCGACTGCAAGGAACTGCCAGAAAGAATCAACATCCACAAAAACAAGTCCAAACTGAATAACTGCGATCACGAGAGCACCTACTACAGTTCCAATAATTTTCCCGGATCCTCCGTAGAAGCTGGCCCCACCAATAAATACCGCAGCAATGGAATCAAGAAGCATAGGTTCACCTGCCTGAGCAGCCCCAGCAGAGAATCTAGCTGTGTAAACTAGTCCTGCTAAGAAAGCACAAAAGGAGGAAAGTACGAAAATAATTATAATATGACGATCAACATTGATTCCTGATCTAATTGCGGCCTCTCTGTTACCCCCTATGGCATAGGTATATTGCCCAAATTTGGTTTGAGAAAGGATGAAGTGAAAAATAATCACCACTATAATGACAATCAGTACTACAATTGGTATACCAAGAATTTTCTCAGTTCCTAGTTTATAAAGCCAGTTATTGTCTACTGGAACTGTCATACCATCGGCAATGATAAAACCTGAACCCCTAGCTACTCCATACATTCCCAATGTCCCAATGAAGGGAGGAACTTTCAATTTGGTGACTAACAACCCATTAATCAATCCTGGGATGAGGCAGACCAGAAAAGTAAGTAGAATCCCAATGGCTAAAGCCACACCATGGGCTTCTCCAGAAAAACTCTGAACAACTGTAGCCAAAACAACTGCACTCATTCCCATGACGAAGCCTACGGAAAGGTCGATACCCCCTGAAATTATGACCAGTGACTGTCCTATGCCAAGAAGAAGTGGAGCAGTAGCAAAAATCAAAATGCTCTGAACGTTGAAACCGTTAAAAACAAAAGACGATGAATAACTTACCTGTGCCCAGATTTCAAAAAACAGGACCATTACCAACAAAAAAAGCCAGGACCAGATGTCACGGACCCATTCACCTCGACGAAGCGACCCAGAAAAAGTTGAAATGTTCATTATTAATAAATGCGAAGGGGGGTGGGGTACGGACTGGTAATTACCAGCCCGTGAATATGTTAGTTTCAGACAGGATGGGTTAGTCAGAGTAGATGAACTTTAATATATCTGGATCATCAATATTTGAAGCATCCATGACTGTAAATCCGGTTCCTATGGCCACAGGAATTGACTGGCCAGTAAGAGCTGCATAGGCTGTTACAACTCCATAGTATCCAATTTCAGCAGGATGTTGAGCTATTGCTAAATCTATTAACCCACTTTTAATATCATTAATGATCCTTGTTGGAGCATCAAAAGCGACAACCTTAATTTTCCCTGCTTTGCCGATAGCTTTCACCCCATCAGCTGCACCGATGGCAGAAAAGAGATTCGCGCCAAAAACTCCTGACAAACCTGGATTTCTGGCAACAACGGCTTGAAGTTGAGCAGCAGCCTTGTTGGCATCATCATCATTGAATTGAGTTTTTAAAAGGGTTATGCCGGGATAGTTTTTGATCTCAAGCCTAAAACCTTCTTCACGCTGGTCAGTTGTTGAGATTCCAGGTATAGTGTTCGACACATAAACCTTTCCCTTGTTATTAAGTGATTTGGCGAGAGCTCTTGCAGCCATTCTGCCACCTAAAACATTATCTGATGCTATATATGATAAAGGAAAATCGCCACGACCTGATCCGTCTTGATACATCCCATCATCAATGAAAGTATCGACAGTGATCACCTTGATCCCCTGATCTACAGCTGCTTGAAGAGGTGCGATCAACTGAATCTTGTCTGTAGGTGCTATTAAAATAGCATCGGGTTTCTTTGCAATGATAGCATTCAGTATTGGTACCTGTACAGAGACATTCCATTGTTTTGGAACCTGGAAAAGGAGGTTGACTCCCAATGCTTCCGCTGCATGCTTTGCTCCTCTATGCATCGTGAAATAAAAGGGATCGACTACGCCCGGTAAAAGTGCGATAGTTAGTTTCTTGTGACCATCTGCCAGTATAACTGAAGCCATAGGCATCAAGAATGCTAACAAAGACAAGGATACCAAACATTTTTTTATCATTTTCATATTATTTATATTATTATAAGATTGAATAATAATTAGGATTGAAAATATGCTCACCATTAAGCATGGCGGAAATACTAGCAAAGACTTTGTACTTTGTCAACAAAATAATTTAACCATTTATTTTTTATTTGATTAAGACATTATTTTTGTCTTGTTTCACTAGAAATACTAAAAATTGGCATATTGTTTTGTAATAGATATTCTTAATTTCATCAATACTTTGATTCCCTCCTGTGATATATGGAATCGCTTCATTCCTGTTAAATTTGTCTGTATCAAGAGATAACACAATTTACTCACGACGTTATGTTGACAACCTCTTCATACTTAATAAAAATGATACTATTGTTGTTGACATTCTCAATTTGATAAAGTAATTTATCAATAAAAATGGGAAGGGTTGGGCTCTAATATTTCAAAAAAGTATAATATTAATGTGTCGATCCCTTTCGTTATGAAGACCCCAGCTAACTAATAGGAACATGAAAAAAATACTAAATGATCCCTTTAATTATGTGGATGAAATGCTTGAAGGACTCTGCTTAGCACATCCTGATTTATATCGTCAGACAGGTGAGGCAGGCCGGGTCATTGCTCGCACCTCGGAAATAGTAGACGGCAAAGTCGGCATAGTTACCGGTGGTGGTTCCGGTCATTTACCGGTCTTCACAGGTTATGTCGGAAATGGTCTCTTGGATGCTTGTGCAATTGGAGATGTTTTCGCCTCACCCTCAGTGGAACAGATGGCAGACGCCATGCGAGCAGCCAATGGTGGAGCAGGAGTTCTGCGACTTTACGGGAACTATGGCGGTGATGTCATGAATTTCGATATGGCCGGTGAGATGCTTGAAATGGAAGACATCTCTTCAACCACAGTTTTTTTAGCGGATGATGTGGCCTCTGCTTCGAAGGAAGAACGTGAGAAACGCCGTGGGGTGGCTGGGATGGTTTATGCTTTCAAAATTGCCGGTGCGGCCGCAGAGCAGATGAAAAATCTGGAGGACGTCACACGGATCGCCCAGAAAACGGCGGATGCTTGTCATTCCGTGGGGGCGGCCTTGACTTCCTGCACTGTTCCTCAAGCGGGTAAACCGACTTTTGACATTTCCGAAGAAGATATGGAAATGGGCATGGGTAT
>Ga0233426_10003036_pt1 | contig 13533 bp, 11 predicted proteins | sample SI_118_April2016_6_FD_179875 | JGI IMG/M metagenome (GOLD analysis project Ga0233426, IMG submission 179875) | Seawater microbial communities from Saanich Inlet, British Columbia, Canada - SI_118_April2016_10_MG | ecosystem: Environmental > Aquatic > Marine > Inlet | place: Canada: British... | reverse complement strand
CTAACCCTGTACCATCTTCAATATCGACATGCTCCGATTGTGAGCGGTAAAAACGATTAAAAATTAATGGAATTTCGTGTTCAGCGATCCCCACACCAGTATCAATGATATGGATGCTAACAAAGTGCGCATCAGCTTCGACTTCAATACTGATTTCACCGCCTTGTTGTGTATATTTAACCGCATTAGATAACAAATTAGAGAGAATGGTTTCTAAGTTATATAACGGAATGGCGACCTTTAAAGGGGCAAATTCAGGCAGTCTAAAAGTGAGTTCACGTTGTTCTGTATATGGTTTAAAGATGTTAGCCAGTTGGCGAATAACTAACGATAAATCAGTAATTGCTGCGTTAGCTGTGGATGCGGGTAATTTGTCGGATATTGATAGTTCAAATACTTTTTTGACTAGCGTATTTAGCTTATCCGCATTCCGTACCAATATATTTAGCATGGTTTGTGCTTCAGGTTCCATTTTGTAATTACGTAATTGTTGCACCGGTCCTTGGATCAAGGTCAATGGGGTGCGTAATTCATGAGATATTGTTTCGAATATAGAATCTTTCTCAGCTACAGTAAGTGCTAATTTTTCAGCTTGTAAGCGCGAAATCTCAGTTTGTCGGCGCAAATCATCGGTTCGCTTTTTGACTAACTGCGCTAACTTACTAGCTGTTCGTTTTACCTGCCGGATGCGGAATGTAACCGAACCATAGACAGCAGCCATCATTGTAATGACAATTGCAATAATACCAAATGGCGTGCTATGCCAAGGGATAGGTTGCTCGATATTCAATTTAATAGGAGGCGCGATAAAATTATCAAACATTGACAACGGATTGACAATATTGATGGTCGAACTACCGGCTTTAGGTGAAAACACTAACTTGAAATCATCAAATTTAGTCATGCCTGTTTGGGTGAAGTATTCAAATTGTGGGGAATTATGCGTACTAAAATTTACGTCTCCTAAATCAATTTGGATAACATCAATCGCTTTATCAAATATCATTGAATCATGGTGTATATTGGAATAAAACGCCTCAGAGCCATCTTGATACATTACTTTCATTTCTGATATTTGTAGTTTAATGTCCGGTTTGACGAGTGCATTAGGGTTCAATACAGTAATCCCATTGAGCCCAGAAAAAACATACATGCCTCGAATGTTTTTGTACGCGACGCCTGGATTAAACTCTGAACCTTGCAACCCATCAGCTTCTGTATACCAAGCAAAGCGGCGCGAATTGTTTTGATATTCGATTAATCCATTTTTTAGCGTAGACCAGTGCACGCCTTCTTCAGTGACTAATGTAGCTTGGATATTCATAGACGCCAATTCGTCGGGAAAATTTCTGGGTACAAATGCTTTAATAAGAGGATCGAATACATGCACACCATTATTACTTGATAACACAATATGCTTATCACTATTGCTAGTAATGTGATTAATCGAATTAATGTTTTGTTCTGGTGTGAATAAAAAGTGACTAAATGTGTGTTGTTCAGGGTCAAATAAATGCAATCCCAAATTTGATGAAATCCAAAATTGTCCATTGATATTAATCATCTGCCCAAACTGATTGGTAGGGAGTTGACTGTTTTGTACCGTATAGTGTGTAAAGCTAAGATCTGACAAAGTAAAGATTGATAAGCCGTTTTCTTGGTGGCTCAATAATGCTTGCTCATTATTAATGGGTAACCAGTCCATAAGATTACCGGCTGGTAAGTCTGAGTTGACAGGTGTATAGGTACTAACAACTTTTAATGTGTCGATATCTATTTTGGTGATCCCTACCTCATCCAACGCCCACGCATATTGGTTTTCAATATGCAATTTGGCAACTTTTAATCCAGCTAATTGTTGATTAATCACAATATTTACGTATGTGTCTGGGTTATACACCGAGATACCATCACTATTAGAAGCCATCCAACCGCGTTGATATTTATCCACTGCAATCGCGGTGACATCGTTACCGCTAATTGGTGAATCTTGTAATACCGAATGCTTGAGGTGGTAAAGCTTTTCACTGCTGGCGCGAAAATGATTTATACCGCCGCGGTCAGTGCCGATCCACACATCGCCATTGTCACTTGTGTAGAGAGCGTTGATGAAATTAGTCGTGATTGAGTGGGGATCACTTGGGTCAAAGCGAAACGTTTTATCTAACGTATTGGCTTGTAACAAGACTAAGCCGTGATTTTTTAACCCGACCCATAGGCGTTGTGAGTTATCTATCGTTAAGCTACTGACATGCTTATGACTAATGATGTTTTGTGATGCAGGTGAAAGCGTAAACTCACGGATCAAATTGAAATGTTGATCCAAGATAAATAAGCCATGCGTTTGTGTGCCAATGTATAGTAAATTATTGAATGACAACGCAGAAGTGATGTTGACTTCATCAGGTAACACGGCGACATCAGTAGTAACGAAGGTATTGCTATTCGCTGGCAGCGTATAAACCTCATTATTGCCAATAAAATACTGTGTATCATTCATTTGGACTAAATCAATTAATGGCGTCGGCGATGTAATAAATTGTGGGTTGTTATAGATAAAATTAGTGTTAAATAAGAAAGCGCCTTGCGAAGTTAGGACTGCTACAATATCAGGGGATAACTGCGCAATAGTATTGACGGACTTGTTGATTGCATTAATATCGGCAAGCCCATGAACATAGGTAAAGGATTGCTCGTCAGCAAATAACACATGAATACTGCAATCGAATGTAACCCATAGGTTATCTTTATCATCGACAAAAATCTGGGTAACTTTATTGGTTCGATTCTTTAATCCATTAGTGGCATTATATTTTTTGAATTTGACTCCATCATAGCGCACTAATCCGTCATCAGTGCCAAACCACATAAAACCTAAACTATCTTGTGCAATAGCATTAATAGTAGAATCAGGTAACCCATCAGCAATTCCATAATTGTTGATATGCAAAGAATCCCGACTATGCGCTAACACATCGGTCAATATAAAAAACAAACTTAGTAGAGCAACTTGCCAATAACGCACTGAAAAACCTTTTCACTTAATTTACAACAGGCATAACCATCATCGGTTTTTCTGAGGATAAATCAAGGTTTTTTGCAGGTTGTGGCGATTATGAGCAATAGATTGTCGGTTTTGTGAAAGTATCTTTTTGAGAAAATGGTTATAGTAGAATTGTGATTTGGATTAATGCGAATTAATTTATAATTACTCTAACACACAGTATCAACAGCGGATGTCAAATAACATGGATGTTACAACCTCAGGGAATTATAAGTAGACGGATACTACTTGAAGTGGTGAATGTGGATGACATAACATTGACGTTAAGTACATGGATGTTTTTATTATTTAATTAGCCCTGCTGCATGTGCGGTGCCTTCTTCAAATTCTCCAATACTGTTAGATATTGCTCTAGAACACCATGTCAATATTAATAGTGAGTTTTAGTTATCCCTAGAAACAATAAACATTGCAATAGTATAATTATGCTGTAATATACGCGACCCTTACAGCCATATTACTCATTCCTTGTCTCCATACAGTTGGCTGTACTGTCGAGACTACAACCGTAAGGAATTAACGATGCGTCATTACGAAATCGTATTCATGGTTCACCCTGATCAGAGTGAACAAGTTCCAGGAATGATCGAAAGATATTCTGGAATTCTTACCCAAGATGGTGGTTCAATCACTCGTCTTGAAGACTGGGGTCGTCGTCAGTTGGCATACCCAATCGAAAAACTACATAAAGCTCACTATGTTCTTATCAATGCCGAAGCAACACCTGCAGCAGTTGAAGAATTAGAGAACGCTTTCCGTTTCAACGATGTAATCCTTCGTAACTTAGTTATGCGCACCAAAGATGCGGTAACTGAGCCTTCTGCAATGAAGAAAGAAGAACGTCGTGAAGAACGCCAACCAAAACGTGAAGATGCTGCACCAGCTAACGCTGCTGAAGTTTCTGACGACCAAGCATAAGGAGACGGAACATGGCTCGATTTTTTAGACGTCGTAAATTCTGCCGCTTCTCAGCTGAAGGCGTAGTAGAGATTGATTATAAAGATACTGCAACATTACGTAATTATGTCACTGAAAGTGGCAAAATCGTACCAAGCCGTATTACAGGTACTAGTGCTAAATATCAGCGTCAGTTATCAACTGCTATAAAACGTGCGCGTTTCCTAGCATTGTTACCTTACACTGACTCACATAAGTAAGCTGAGGAATCATAATGAATATTATTTTATTAGATAAAGTCGCTAACTTAGGTGGTTTAGGTGATCAAGTTTCAGTTAAATCTGGTTATGCACGTAACTTCTTATTCCCACAAGGAAAAGCAGTACCTGCAACTAAATTAAACGTAGAAAAGTTTGAAGCACGTCGTGCTGAACTTGAAGCGAAAATTACTGAAGTATTAGCCGCGGCGCAAGCACGTGCTGACCAATTAACAGCTTTAGAGCCAGTATCTATCGCGGCACCAGCTGGTGACGAAGGTAAATTATTTGGTTCTATCGGTACACGAGATATCGCTGATGCAGTTTCTGCAGCTGGTGTTAAAGTGACCAAAGCAGAAGTTAAATTACCTACTGGTACTTTACGTGATCTTGGCGAGTACGACATTGACGTACAATTACACGCTGAAGTGACTACAACAGTTAAAGTAGTTATTGTTGCTGAGTAATCACAACAATAATTAGTTAGTTGAATAAAAACATCGCCTTGGCGGTGTTTTTTTTTGCCTGCATTTTTGATTGAGGATGCAGCGTAATCAAGTATAATCAATCCCCCTTTTTAGTTTTGGTCGTGGCAATGCAATCGGATAAGAGTCAAAAGAACAACAAGTACAAAGATAAGTACAGTGATGAATCTGTTGAAAAACTAAAGATCCCGCCACATTCGATTGAAGCTGAGCAATCCGTTATTGGCTCAATGCTGATAGCACCTGATAGCTGGGATAAAGTGGCTGAGATTGTCATTGAATCTGATTTTTATAATCGGTCGCATCAGGTCATTTATCAATCAATTTTAAAGCTCCTTGCCAACAACCAACCGGTAGATGTGATTACCACGTCTGAACATTTAGAGCAACATGACAAGCTTGATGAGGCGGGTGGCTTTGCTTATCTCGCTGAACTTGCCAAAAATACCCCGAGTGCTGCCAATGTGGTGTCTTATGCAAAAATTATCAAAGAGCGTGCCATTGTCCGTGAATTGATTGGTGTCGCTCACGAAATCGCCGAGATCGGCTATAACCCCGAAGGTCGTGACAGTGCTGATGTATTGGATATGGCGGAAAGTCGGGTTTTCGAAATTGCAGAAAAACGTACAGGTGAAAATGAAGGTCCGCGTAACGTCGAATCAGTGCTAGGTAAAACGATCGATCGTCTTGAGCAATTGGTTAAAAACAATAAAGCGGTGACCGGTGTATCTACCGGATTTGTTGATTTAGATAAAAAGACATCAGGCATGCAGCCGAGTGACTTGATTATCGTGGCGGCTAGGCCGTCGATGGGAAAAACGACATTTGCGATGAATCTCGCCGAAAATGCAATGATGCTCGAAGATAAACCGGTATTAGTGTTCAGTTTAGAGATGCCCTCTGAGCAACTTATGATGCGGATGCTCGCGTCATTGAGTCGAGTTGATCAAACCAAAATTCGTACCGCTCAGTTGGATGATGATGATTGGGCAAGGATCTCCAATACGATGGCAATGCTCAAAGATAAAGACAATCTATTTATCGATGACTCTTCCGGTCTAACGCCTATGGATGTAAGATCACGAGCACGTAAGTTAGCGCGAGATAAAGGCGGCATCAGCATGATTATGATCGATTACTTGCAGCTAATGCGAGTGCCGTCGTTGAGTGATAACCGAACACTAGAAATCGCTGAGATTTCGCGCTCTCTCAAAGCCTTAGCTAAAGAGCTAGAGGTGCCAGTAATTGCTTTATCACAACTTAACCGAAGCCTTGAGCAACGAGCAGACAAACGTCCTATTAACTCTGATCTTCGTGAATCAGGCTCCATTGAGCAAGATGCGGATTTGATCATGTTCATTTATCGAGATGAAGTGTATAACGAGAATTCTGAAGACAAAGGTGTGTCAGAAATCATTATTGGTAAACAACGTAATGGTCCGATTGGAACAAGTCGATTGGCGTTCCAAGGGCAGTTTTCACGGTTTGATAATTACACCGGTCCAGAGCGTTCGGATGATTACTAGTATTTAATCCAACTTGGTTTCCAGCCAAATGCGCAATATCGCGCAGTAATTAATGAGCAATAATAACGAACAATAAAAAACCCCAAGATGCAGTACAACCTTGGGGTTTTATTTATGTGCTATTTATTTGCTTTTACTTTCGACCATTACTTTCACAACACCAATAATACGTCTGTTTTCACGATGTGCAGCAGGCGTATTAGCGAGATTAACTGGTTGAGATTCACCGAAGCCCAATGCTGTTATGCGATCAGCTGGCGCACCATAACGAGAAATTAGTAAGGCTTTGACTGCTTCAGCGCGTTTTTGCGATAATAGTTGATTATAGGCTGCAGTCCCTACAATCGATGTATGACCTTCAACCACACCTGTTGCTTTTGGGTAGCGTTTCAAGAAATCGGCAAACTCTGCAAATTTAACATCAGCAGGGTTTTGGATAACAGAAGAGTTATTTGCAAACAAAGCAGATAATCTGACTTCAATTTCTTCTGCAACTATTACTGAGCAACCTGAAGTATTGACCTTGTCACCTTTTGGAGTACTTAAACATAAGTCCATGGAATCAGCAACGCCATCATTATCAGCGTCTTTCACGGCACAACCATTGGCTGCAACTTTTTCACCATAGGCGCTATTTAAGCATTGGTCGATGCTATCCGCGACGCCATCTCTGTCGGCATCACTTGCGCGCTTAGCCGGTGCGTAGCTTGGTGTGATTTCACCAAATACATATGCAACGCCAAGTTTTAAACTGAAATCGTTATAGCTATCTGAGAATGCATGGTAAGCGGTAGCTTCGGTAATCAAACGGGTGTTTTCGCTCAATGGCCAATGTTTACCGATACCCGCTGCAACAGCAAGGTAATCATCAAAATCATCATCGGCATGTTGTAAGCCGGTGAATAAATAAGTTTGCAAATCGTCTTGGAAATATAGCGCATCCGCGGCAATTTTCTGACCGTCGACAGAGCCAACACCAAAGGCATTATTTTCAACATCTACATTGGTTTTCGCAGCCTCAATACGCATTGCCCAGCGTGGCGTAAAGCGTATACCAAATTCCCCACCAACTGCGGCACCATCTTGCAAAAAGCCGCCACCGATTTCATTGGGTTTGTCGCCATCGGGGTGATAATACTGACCAAACACCCCCACCCATTTTTTATAATTGGTGTTGTCATGGTCGCTGTGGTTATCAGCAGAAGAAGGGCTAGCGATGGCTAAAGCAGAAAGAGTTGCCGCAGCAACAAGCGTTTTTCTAAAAGAAAAAGTCATGATTACGTCCTGTGTAATTAAAGGTAATAATATCTAATAGAATTATAGAACAGATATATGAAATATTTAACTTTGTTTAGATATATTATTGATAAATGGATTCACAAACTCAACTTTCATTATTTATTCCTTCCCAATTTCGCTGGGCTGGGCACATGCTTTACATGAGCCGTGAGCTTCAATAGTTTGTTGTTTAACAACAAATCCCATTTGCTTAGCTTGTGCTGATAATGCATTGTGAATAGATGTTGATTGGATTTCAGCAACATCACCACATTCGTCACAAATTAAAAATTGTACTGGATGGGCGCAACCAAAATGATGACACGCCACAAAGGTATTGGTGGATTCGAGTTTGTGGATCAACCCAAAATCCAGCAAAAAATCAAGCGAACGATAGATGGTTGCAGGTTTCGCTGAATCATTTGATTGACGCAACAGGTCCAATAAGTCATACGCGCCCATAGGCGCAGCGTTATTGAGTAATATTCGATACACTTCCTCACGTAAGGGGGTGAATCTAGCGCCATTGTCTTCACAATGCGCTTTTGCTTTTGCTATTAATTTATCCATAGGTCAAGGATTATATCGGCAAAAGCATAAGTAGTTAAAGGCTAGTTTATGATATTGTGTAAAATATATTTTTATAATTGAGTAATGTTTCGTTATGCCGCAGATTCATTGGATTATTTTCTCTCAAAATTTATTGTGTATTTATCCTCAAAACGACGTTTATACCTTACCAAGTTGTATTCAGCATTTGTCGCTCACCGAGTATGTTAATGACGCCGTAACATTGCACGAAGATCCCCAGCAAATAGTAAAGATGTTGGATTTGCAGCAAGACACCTTAACCGATCCTAATCATCAGCTGGTATCACTTCGCGATGTGATGATGACCGGTATTAATCTTGATTTTCAACATATTGCCCGCGCATGGCAATATGCTCAATTTTTGCGCACACATCAATATTGTGGCCAATGTGGTTCATCGACGCGCCAAGTCCAATGGGAAATGGCGCGGCATTGTGATGTCTGTCATCATCGTTCTTACCCGCGTGTATCACCGTGCATTATTGTTGCTATCCATAATGGTCAGCAGATCTTACTCGCACAAGGCAACCGCCATATCACGCCGCCCATGTTTTCTACATTGGCTGGATTTGTTGAAAGCGGTGAATCATTAGAACAAGCAGTACATCGTGAAGTGGAAGAAGAAGTTGGTGTTAAGTTAAAGAATATTCAATACTTCGGTTCACAAGCCTGGCCGTTTCCACATCAACTAATGGTTGGGTTTACGGCTGAATATGCAGGCGGAGAGATTGTTGTTGATGGTAAAGAAATTCTCGCAGCAGATTGGTTTTCACCTGATGATCTACCTAATATTCCAAGCTCGGTATCTATTTCTCGCGATCTCATTGATTACACGTGCGCCAAACTAAGACAAAATTCCTAATGCCTGCAGAGCTGCTTTTTGGTAGACTGCGCGCTGATTGAAAAGGATGATATAACCATGAGTATTCCATTAAAAAATGATCGCTACTTGCGCGCATTAGCCAAACAACCTGTTGACGTCACTCCTGTATGGATGATGCGTCAAGCTGGACGTTATTTACCAGAATATAAAGCTACCCGTGCAATTGCTGGTGATTTTATGTCGTTATGCAAAAACGCAGAGTTAGCCTGTGAAGTTACCTTACAACCGTTACGTCGCTTTGACTTAGATGCTGCTATTTTGTTTTCTGATATTTTAACGATCCCTGATGCAATGGGCTTAGGGTTATACTTTGAAGAAGGCGAAGGGCCACGTTTTGAGCGTCCAATTACCTGCGCTGAACAGGTTAAGCAATTACCACACCCTGATCCTGAAGGGGAATTGCAATATGTCATGAATGCCGTGCGGACGATCCGTAAAGGCTTAAACGGTGATGTACCGCTGATTGGTTTTTCTGGTAGTCCTTGGACACTAGCCACTTATATGGTTGAAGGCGGTTCGAGTAAAGCCTTTACCAAAATCAAGAAAATGGCATTTGCAGAACCACAAACTTTACATTTGTTATTAGATAAAGTTGCTGACTCTGTCATTTCTTACTTGAACGCGCAAATCTTAGCTGGCGCGCAATCAGTAATGATATTTGATACGTGGGGTGGGGTGTTATCGCCACGTGATTATCAATTATTTTCGTTACAGTACATGCATAAAATTGTCGATGGCTTGATCCGTGAAAACGACGGTCGAAAAGTGCCTGTTACTTTGTTTACTAAAAATGGCGGTATGTGGTTAGAAGCAATCGCTGATACAGGCTGTGACGCGATAGGACTTGATTGGACGATCGATATTGCTAACGCCAAAGCGCGTGTAGGTCATCGTGTGGCGTTACAAGGCAATATGGACCCATCAGTGCTGTATGCACCTGCGCCACGTATTGAAGAAGAAGTGCAGCATATCTTAGCTGGATTTGGCGAAGGGTCTGGTCATGTATTTAATTTAGGTCATGGTATTCACTTAGACGTACCACCTGAAAACGCAGGCGTGTTTGTCGAAGCTGTGCATAAATACTCGGCGCAATACCACAAATAATTATTATCAACAGTGCCGCAATTAGGCACTGAGATAAATAGTAAATAGAGGGCTAGGCATCGCGCACTAGCCCTTTTTGTATCGAGCGTACCAGTCTTGCTTGTTGTCTGCTGAGGGAGGATTGACCGTGTGTGCTTAATGCCCAACTCAAATGTTCAATAAGCATCGCAATATCAGGTAATGATGGGATCTCAGAGAACCCATAGGTACGAGCGATGTTCGCTAATTGACTTGCTTTTTCTGGGTTTTCTAAGGTTTCAGGTTCATTTAACATTGCTTGCATCGCAAGTAAGTGCTTACTTTTATCGTGTAATACCGTACTGATAACTGAGTCTGTTGGCGCATTACCTAACGCGACAGAAATATTTCGCTGCCACTTTGCATACCCAATACGACGGATAGCTGACCCTTCAGTTTGGCGTAAAAACATGTGTTCATCCCAACTAAATAAGTTTAACAAACTATTGCCATGCAAGGGTTCACGGGCAAAAAAATCAGACTCTTGGGTTAATGGGGCTGCTCGATTATAAGGGCACACTAACTGACAATCATCACAACCATAGATTCGATTACCCATTGGTGCGCGATATTGTTCTGGGATTGCCCCTTGATGCTCAATCGTCAGATAGGAAATACATTTGCGTGCATCTACTACATAATCAGACACAATAGCCCCTGTCGGACAGATACTCTTGCATGCTGTACAAGTGCCGCAGTTATCAGCAATAGGCGAGTCAATCGGTAAGGGTAAGTTAATAAACAGTTCACCTAAAAATGACCAAGAACCCGTTTGCGGGTTAATCGTCAATGAGTGTTTACCTGTGAAACCAATCCCAGCTTTTTCAGCCACGGCATGTTCTAAAATGGGAGCAGAATCAACAAACGGACGAAACTGCGTGTCGGCACAATAAGTGTGGATTTGGTCGCCAAGCTGTTTTAGTCGTTTGCGTACTAATTTATGATAATCACGGCCTAATGCATACCGGCTAACATAGCCTTTAGTCGGATCTGATAAGTGCTGTGCAAAAGATGCATCTGGTGGAAGATAATCCATAGAGACACTAATAATGCGCACGGTTCCAGGTACTAATTGTGCCGGATCACTACGTAGCATGCCTCTTTCAGGAAAATACAGCATATCTCCATAGTATTGTTTATCGAGCCAGGCTTTAAGGTGATCATTATGTTGCGATAGATCAACATCGCAGATACCTACATGTTGAAACCCTAGCGCTTTTGCCCAAACCTTGATATTTTGAGCTAGATTATCTAAATCAATCGAATTAATTTGGGACATTTGCATGCACATTGAAGTTGAAAAAACCTTACCTAGTTTATCACAAAAACTATTTCGCGCGGATCAAGTTCGCAATCACGAAGCAAAAGCAGCGGAACAAAGTTTTTGTTCTCTTTATGGCTTAATGCAACGAGCAGGCAAAGCATTGTATGGGCATGCACTGACCTTAGCACCCAGCGCAGAGCATTTTTTAATTTTAGCTGGTAATGGTAACAATGCTGGAGATGGGTATATATGCGGTTTATTAGCATTACAAGCGGGTAAACACGTTACATTATGTGCCGTAGATCCGGAGCGTGTGCTAACCGGTGATGCACAGCAAGCCCAAGTGGCATTTATTGCAGCCGGTGGCGAAGTTGAAGAATTTACTGCCAATCAATTAAAGCGCAATGATATTGTGATTGATGCGTTGTTAGGTACTGGTCTCAAAGGGTCAATAGGTCCAGAGTTTGCCGCGATTATTGATGCGGTAAATAATGCGGATCTCCCGGTGTTGAGTGTTGATGTGCCCTCGGGTATTAATGCGGATACAGGCGTGAGTCTAGGGCGGTGTATCCAGGCTGATATGACAGTGACATTTGTTGGGATCAAACAAGGCTTAGTGACGGCGACAGGGAAACAAGCGTCGGGTAAGTTGGTCTTTGAAGATCTTGAAATCGGGTTGGCATTTTCTGAATTATGCCCAACTAATACCCAATTACTGCAATTAAATCGGTTTACTGGTTTGGCGCCACGTCAGGTAAACAGCCATAAAGGGCGTTTTGGCCGATTGTTATGTGTAGGAGGAAATGCCGGCATGTCGGGTGCGATTCGCTTAGCCGGTGAAGCTGCTTTGCGCTCAGGTACCGGTCTAGTTAAAGTTTATGCACACACCGACTCACGTATTCAAATTTGTGCAGGTCGCCCAGAACTAATGGTAATTTGTGACGGTTTGCAAGCCGCACTAGAGTGGGCTAATTGTGTTGTTATTGGGCCTGGGTTGGGTCAAGATGAATGGGCGTTAAAAACCTTTTCTATGGTTATTCAGTATTGTCATAAATATGATGTACCGATTGTGATTGATGCGGATGCACTGAATTTATTACCCAAACACGCTACGGCGTTTACCTCTGATCAATGCGTGATCACGCCTCATAGTGGTGAAGCAGCTCGTTTGTTAGAATCAACCATTGAAGAAGTTGAATCAAATCGCTTTGTGTCGGCACGCTTATTAGCCCAAAAATATAATGCGACTTGCATTTTAAAAGGGGCCGGAACTATTATCGATGATGGCACTCAAACTTGGGTGTGTGAACATGGTAATCCGGGCATGGCAACTGCAGGCATGGGTGACGTGTTAAGTGGGATCGTTGGTGCGATGTTTGCTCAAAGAATAAACAAAACTGATGCTGCAAAGTACTCAGTTTGTATCCATGGTCACGCCGCTGATATAATAGCTGCAGAATATGGTGAACGTGGTATGTTGGCAAGTGACTTGTTTCCTCAACTGAGGCGTTTAATTAATCAATAAATGGAAAAGACTCCTTCAAAATGCATATTGAATTTAAGCTTGAAAATGAAGTTGCCACTGCGCAACTAGCACAGCGAATTGCCACGGCATTAGTGGATGCGTCATTGCAAGATAAAGGGATATGCATTTATTTAGAAGGGGATTTAGGCGCAGGAAAAACGACATTTAGTCGCTATTTATTGCAAGCTATGGGGCATGTTGGCTCTGTTAAAAGCCCAACCTATACACTGGTAGAACCTTACGAAATAGGGGCACGGCAAATATATCATTTTGATTTATACCGACTAGGCGATGCGCAAGAACTAGAATTTATGGGAATACGCGACTATTTTGTCGGCAATAACCTATGTTTAATTGAGTGGCCAAACAAAGGTGAGGGGTGCCTACCGCCTGCAGATGTTCATATCAATCTTGGTTTGCTAGCACATGATGAAAATGACACTAACCCTGCACAGCTTGGGTCGCAGTATGAACAAAGAGTCATGGAATGTGTGGCACTAAGTAATATTGGTCAACAGATCCTGAAAAAGGTGCAAGCGTAAATGTTCAAGATTCAAGCGTTGATGAAACCATTATTACTGAGTATCTTTCTGCTCAATGGAGCGCTGTTTAGCTTTGATACTTATGCTGAGACCACTATT
>Ga0233426_10003033_pt1 | contig 13544 bp, 10 predicted proteins | sample SI_118_April2016_6_FD_179875 | JGI IMG/M metagenome (GOLD analysis project Ga0233426, IMG submission 179875) | Seawater microbial communities from Saanich Inlet, British Columbia, Canada - SI_118_April2016_10_MG | ecosystem: Environmental > Aquatic > Marine > Inlet | place: Canada: British... | reverse complement strand
CATTATTTTCGGTTGCAGAAAGCAATTCCTTACCAAAGGCGTCAAACACTTTTGAATGTCCATTAAAAGGAATTTGATTTCCATCTTCACCTACCCTATTTACTCCAATAGTATAGCACTGATTTTCAATAGAACGCGCTTTTAAAAGCGTATCCCAAGCATCAATTCGTTTTACAGGCCAGTTTGCCAAATAGATAAGCACATCATAATCTACATCATTTCTGCTAAACACTGGGAAACGCAAATCGTAACAAATAAGTGGGCAAATTTTCCAACCTTCTTCTTCAATAATCAATCTCCCCTCTCCTTTAGCTATGTATATTTCTTCTTTTATTAAAGAAAATAAATGATGTTTGTCATAAGTATGAATGTCTCCATTTTTGGAAATCCAAACTAGGCGATTGAAAACTTTCTCTCCTTCCTTTACCATTAAAGTTCCTGCAATTGCACAACCTTTCCTTTCAGAAATCTCCCTCATCCAACTCACTGTTTTCCCATCCATAGTTTCTGCCAAGTGATTGGACTTTGGACAGAAAGCAGTATTGAACATTTCAGGAAGTAATATGATATCTGTGTCTGAAATAGCTGAAATTAACTTTTCAAAATGAGATAAATTGGCATCTACATCTTCCCAAAAAAGTTGGGATTGGATTAAAGTTATGTTGAGGAGGTTTTTCAAATAATTCTACTCACAAACTGAAAAATAATTATCACAACTTGTTTCCATTCCAAGCTCACAAGCTTTTCTATAATCTTCACAAGGAGATAACCCAAACAATCTCTTAGCTAATCCTCTATTGTTATAAGAATATGCATCATTTGGATCTAATTCAATAGCTCTAGAATAATCGTTGATTGCTTTTTGATACTCTTCAGAATTTCTAAAATTCTCAGCCCTTTCATAATATGCATTTGCATCTGAAAGAATTATATCTACCGGATCAGCTCCAAGATTGTAAGAAAACACATCTATTAAATCTAGTAGGTTCTTTGACACGCTATTCCATGCTTGTCTTGATGCTTTTTTAGCAGATTTATAACCATAATTATTAGCTACAATATCTTCTGCAACAAAAGGAAAATCATATTTTTCTCCAATAATATTATCAATAATATTTATCTCTAGATAACTTGTCCCCACCCAATAACCTTCAAAGTTTGTTCTGTTAACTAAAACTGGCTGAGAAATAACAGCAGTTGCAACTGCTGTTCCGTGAGCTGTTGATATAGAACTACTTGCTGCTGTTACTTGCTGCTCCCAAGTTTGATAGTTAAAAGTCCTAATACCAAAAGAAGATCCAATTTCTTTAATTGTTATCTTCATAGAGATTCTATTTTCTGGAGTCTTATCAAAATATGGTTTAATAATAATATTCTTACCATAAATAATTTTTAATGTAGATTCTAATTTTGTAATAATATCTTCTGTTTGCCCTTTATTAGATCTAGAATCTTTGAATGAAACTATTAAAGGTTTTTCAAGATTCATACTTATTCTGGATTCACCTAAAAACTCTGGCTCAATTGTTCTATATGTTGAACAAGACAATAAAATACTTGCAGTAAATAAATAAACTATTTTTTTCATGTTAATTAAATTTTAAACAAAAATAAGCATAAAAAAGACTTTTTTATTTTTATAAAATTTGTTTTACTCCTCAGAAGAAATAGAAGCAGAAAGATATTCTCTATTCATTTTTGCAATGTATTCAATAGAAATACTTTTCGGACATTCTACCTCACAAGCTCCAGTATTGGTACAATTACCAAAACCTTCTTTATCCATTTGTTCTACCATGTTTAATACTCTTTCAGTACGCTCTACTTGCCCTTGAGGTAAGTATGCATATTGAGATACTTTAGCAGCAACAAATAGCATTGCAGATGAATTTTTACAAGTAGCTACACAGGCACCACAACCAATACAAGCTGCAACATCAAATGCTTTATCCGCATTCATTTTTGGTATTGGCAAAGCATTTGCATCCTGAGTATTTCCTGATGTATTTACAGAAACAAAACCTCCAGATTGTTGTATTCTATCAAATGCAGAACGATCAACAATTAAATCCTTAATTACTGGCATAGCAGCCGAACGCCAAGGTTCAATATAGATAGTTTCACCATCTTTAAACATACGCATATGTAATTGGCAAGTAGTTACTTTTCGGTCAGGACCATGCGCCTCCCCGTTAATATAGAGTGAGCAAGTACCACATATTCCCTCACGGCAATCATGATCAAAAGCAACAGGTTCTGTGCCTTCCATTATCAACTGCTCATTCATTACATCCAGCATTTCTAAAAAAGAAGCATGTTCTGAAATTCCAGTAACTTTATAAGTTTCCAAACCTCCTTTATCTTCTCTATTTTTCTGTCTCCAGACTTTTAATGTTAAATCCATAATTTTATTTGTAAGACCTTTGTTTCAATTCAATATCGTTAAACTCTAATTCCTCTTTGTGCATTACTGCATCAGCTGGTTCACCTTTATACTCCCAGGCAGCAACATAAGCGTAATTTTCATCATCTCTTTTTGCCTCTCCTTTTTGCATTCCATCTAATTCAACTGATTCCTCTCTAAAATGTCCTCCACAACTTTCGTTTCTATGCAGTGCGTCTTTAGCAAAAAGCTCTCCTAATTCTAAGAAATCAGCTACTCTTCCCGCTTTTTCTAATTCAGTATTTAAAGAATTTTTATCTCCAGGAATTCTTACATCATTCCAAAAATCAGTACGGATTTGTTTTATCTCAGCCATTGCTTTTTTCAAGCCCTCTTCATTTCTAGCCATCCCAACATATTCCCACATTGCTTTTCCTAATAATTTATGGAAATGATCAACAGATTTTGTTCCTTTAATACTCATTAACTTTTCAATTCTATCCGAAACTTCTTTTTCTGCTTCAACAAATTCTGATGAATCAGTTGATATTTTTCCAGTTCTAATATCATTAGATAAATAATCCCCAATTGTATAAGGCAATACAAAATAACCATCTGCCAAACCTTGCATTAATGCAGAAGCACCTAAACGATTTGCACCATGATCAGAGAAGTTTGCCTCTCCAATACAGTAACATCCCTCTACAGAAGTCATCAAATTATAATCTACCCAAACACCTCCCATGGTATAATGTACTGCAGGATAAATCATCATTGGAGTTTTGTATGGATTTTGCGCCACAATCTTTTCGTACATTTGGAAAAGGTTACCATATTTTGACTCAATAACTCCTTCACCTAATTTTAGGATTTCTTCAGCAGAAGGATTTTCAATTCTAGCAATTGCCGCTTCTTGTTTCCCATATCTTTGGATAGCTGACGCAAAATCTAAATATACCGCTTCTCCTGTTTCATTTACTCCAAAACCAGCATCACATCTTTCTTTTGCTGCTCTTGATGCTACATCTCTTGGTACTAAATTACCAAAAGCTGGATACCTTCTTTCTAAATAATAATCTCTTTGGTCTTCTGATAAATCAGTTGGTTTTAATTTTCCTTCACGGATAGCCAATACATCCTCCATATTTTTTGGCACCCAAATTCTACCATCATTTCTCAATGATTCTGACATTAAAGTCAGTTTAGATTGATGCTCACCACTTCTTGGAATACAAGTTGGGTGGATTTGTGTGTAACAAGGATTTGCAAAATGCGCTCCTTTTTTATGAATTTTCCAAGCTGCAGTTGCATTTGATCCCATTGCGTTAGTTGATAAGAAAAATACATTTCCATACCCACCACTAGCAATAACAACAGCATGTGCAGAATGCCTTTCTAATTCTCCAGTTTCTAAATTTCTAGCAATAATCCCTCTTGCTTTTCCATTCACTTTCACCAATTCAACCATCTCATGACGATTATACATAGTAACTTTTCCTTTTGCAATTTGTCTATTTAGTGCTGAATAAGCACCTAATAATAATTGCTGTCCTGTTTGTCCTTTTGCATAAAAAGTCCTAGAAACTAGCACTCCTCCAAATGAACGATTATCCAAAAGCCCTCCATAATCTCTACCGAAAGGAACTCCTTGTGCTACACACTGGTCAATAATATTTCCTGAAACCTCTGCCAATCTGTGCACATTTGCTTCTCTCGATCTGTAATCTCCTCCTTTTACTGTGTCGTAAAATAATCGATAAATAGAATCCCCATCATTTTGATAATTTTTTGCTGCATTAATTCCTCCCTGTGCCGCAATAGAATGCGCTCTTCTTGGAGAATCTTGATAGCAAAATGATTTTACATTATATCCCATTTCAGCAAGTGATGCAGCTGCAGAACCACCAGCCAAACCTGTACCAACAACTATAATATCAATATTTCTTTTATTGGCAGGATTTACAAGATCAATCTTGTTTTTATGATTAGTCCATTTGTCTTTTAATGGGCCTTCAGGTATTTTAGAATCTAAAACTGACATAGTTTATATTTTTAATTTTTTAAAGCTGAGTGAAATAGTGAAACAATGCAATAAATACAAATCCAGCAGGAATAATAATTGCATATAAATTTCCTAACCTCTTAATTATTGGAGTATATTTATTGTGGTTAAATCCTGCTGATTGAAATGAAGATTGGAAACCATGTAATAAGTGTAAAGATAAAAACACAAAAGAAATACAGTAAATAATTACTCTTGTTAAGTCAATAAATTTATGTTGCAAATGAGGAAAGTATTTTGTTGGTTCATCCCATTTACCATCAATAAATTTATCTTTAATTTCTGGTAACCAGAAATCATAAAAATGTAATCCTAAAAATAACATAATCATTACTCCCGTAATTATCATGTTTCTACTCATCCAATTAGAGTTTTCTGAAGGTTTATCCATTGCATATTTAATAGGACGAGCAGCTTTGTTTTTGAAATCCAAATACATCCCCATTCCTAAATGAAACAAAACACCAAATAATAATACAGGCTGCATTACAAATTGAATAAATCCATTTGTTCCCATAAAATGAGAAACTTCATTAAATAAATCAGCACTTATTACCGAAAACAGATTAATTACGAAATGCTGTGCCAAGAAAAATAACAAGAAAAAACCTGATAAGGCCATTAATACTTTTCTTCCTACTGATGAATTTGATAATCCTTTACTCATTTTATTTTTTATAATAATTAAGTTGCAAATGTAACATTCAAAATGGAATTAAACAATAGCTTTTTTAATTCAGAATCATTATAGATAAGTCTTGTTTTTACTACCTTTGACCTTCTTATAAAAACACAAAATGAAATACTTACCAATTGATATCCAACTATTTATAAATAATAGAGCCTTATTTTCAGCAAAATTAGCACCTAATACAATCGCTATTTTCAATGCAAATGATGTAATGCCAACCAATGCTGATGGCACTATGCCTTTTCGCCAAAACAATGATTTATTTTGGTTAAGCGGTGTGGATCAAGAGGAAAGTGTATTGGTGATTTTTCCAAATCATCCTGATGAATCTCAAAGAGAAATTTTATTTTTAAAAGAGACAAATGAGCTTATTGCTATTTGGGAAGGCGCAAAACTAACAAAAGAAGGCGCACTGAAAACTGCAGGGATAAAAACAGTTTATTGGCTAGAAGAATTAGATATTATATTGAAAGAGTTAGTTGAAAAAGCAGATGCTGTTTATCTAAATAAAAACATCCATAGCCGTGCTGCTTCAGAGGTAGAAACAAGAGATGATAGGTTTAGAAATAAAATTTCTGAACAATTTTCAGGAAAGGAAATAAAAGAAGTAGCTCCAATAATGCACGAATTAAGATCTATTAAATCAGATTTTGAAATAAAGCTTATGCAAAACGCTTGTAACATTACTGAAAAAGGGGTAAGAAGAATTTTACCTTTCATTAAACCAGGAGTAATGGAATATGAAATTGAAGCTGAGTTGATGCATGAATTTCTAAGAAATCGCTCTAATGGATTTGCTTATCAACCTATTATTGGTTCTGGAGTTGACTCTTGTGTATTACACTATATTGAAAACAATAAAGCCTGTAAAGATGGAGACATCTTACTCATGGACTTTGGTGCAGAATACGCTAATTACGCTTCCGACTTAACTAGAACTGTTCCTGTAAATGGAAGGTTTTCTGAAAGACAAAAAGCAGTCTATAATTCAGTATTACATGTAATGAAAGAGGCAACTAACATGTTACGCCCTGGAACAATTATTGCTGAATATCATAAAGAGGTAGGGAAAATGATGGAATCAGAATTAATTACTTTAGGGCTACTGGACAAGCATGATGTGCAAAAACAAGATCCTGCAAACCCATTATTTAAGCAATATTTCATGCATGGAACTTCCCATTACTTAGGACTAGATGTACATGATGTTGGTGATTTTGCAGCACCAATGAAAGAAGGAATGGTATTTACTTGCGAACCAGGGATTTACATTTTAGAAGAGGAATTAGGAATCCGATTAGAAAATGATGTGCTAGTTACAGCTGATAGGCCTTTTGATTTAATGGGTAATATTCCTATTGAAGCTGAAGAGATAGAAGAATTGATGAATGGTTAAATCTTAGCCATCCAATGTTGATATTAATGCTGAATTTGTAATTTATTTTGCAATAAGGTTCCGTCTTCAAACTGAGCATTTATCAAATACATTCCACTTTCAATATTTGCAGTATTCAGTACATTGTTATCAAGTAAATAAGTATGCAACTCCTTTCCTAATAAATCAAAAATCTGCACTTGCACTATATTTTTACTGCTTTCAAAAGTAATTTGACTATTAGCTGGTTGAGGATAAAATTGCAATTTATTGGTGATTTCTTGATCAACTGATGACAGTGAACCAATTACAAATAAATCGTGATAAATATGTTGAGTAGTTTGAGTGACGGGAGAACTAACCTTTGGCCAAATAACAACTATATTATCTCCAATTAGATAATGTTGTTGCGTAACCACCTCATACAGAAACCCAGGAACAAACGCCAAACTATCTCCAGGAGATATCACATTAGGGCCCTGTGCTCCAATTGCTCTCACATTTGTTAACCCTTGAGTCTGATTGTAACGACCAGCTTCAATTAAAACATTATCTGAAATAACTCCATTTCCTGTGTTTACTACCCAGCAGGAAAACCAGATTGTATCACCCATTGTTACTGTATCAGGAATATTAATTCCATTTTCACCAAATGACAGTAAGATACTCTGACCGCTAACACCAACTGATGCTAGTAAGAATAGACTAAAAATAAACCCTTTTAATTTCATAGCACAATTATACGGAAGAATTATAGTAGTTTTTCATATCTTCATTACTATTTTATATATATCTTAGCCGTTCAAAATTCATATATGAACATTTTATTTGAAATAATCAACTCTTTAAACAAAGAGGAAAGTAGGTTTTACAAGCTTTTTGCAGGTCGTACAAATAGTGGGGATTTGCGCAAAGACATCCTTTTATTTGATTTTATTAAACAAAATGGAGAAGATTATGACGAACAAATAATTTCAGATGAATTATATCATGAAAACAAAAATAGTTTTTACCAATTAAAAAATAGACTTTATAAGGACTTAAACAAAAGTATGATGTTACAACATATGGGAAAGGAAAAAGATATTTTCATTCTCCATTTTGTATTATTAGCAAGAGTTTATAAAAGAAAAGGAAATGTTAAACTCTCCTTTCATTACTTAAAAAAAGCTGAAAAGGAAGCGGATAATATTGAAGCTTACGAACTACTTTCTATTATCTATTCTGAAATTTTAAAACTTTCCTATGATATGATTTCAATCAATGTAGAAAAATACATTGAAAAGAAAAGAGAAAACAATGAGCGTCTAAATTGGGTACAGGAAATTGATTTATTACTAGCAGCTGTTTTATATAAAATCAAAACAGCTCAAAATTTTTCAAAAAATGATGAGTCAGTAAATGAAGTGCTCCAAAAAACATTGAATAGCTTTTCTAAAAATGAAAAAATTCCAAAAAGCCCAAAATTTAGAATAAAAGTATATCAAGTAGTGAGCAGAATTCTTTTACAACAACACGACTTTCATGCTTTAGAGGAATACCTTACTCACACTTTTGAAGAGTTTAATAATGATAAGATCTTCACAAAATCAAATCATGAACAAAAGCTAACCATGCTAGCTTATTTAACTAACTGTTTATTTAAAACCCATAAATACAAACAATCATTAGAATATGCTGAAAAATTAAAAAACAGCATGAATGAATATGATGGATTCTTAAAAGATAAATTTTTATTTTACTACTATAATGCCCTAGTAATCAACTACTCATTATCCAATAAGGACAAAGCTTTGGAAGTACTGAAAGAAGCAAAAAGAAATGATGTTATTCAACAACTCCCTACTTTCTCTGTTTTCATTTATTTGAATACTGCCCTTATTTATTATGATCAAGGAAAGCTTTCCTTAGCAGTAAAAAACTTATCTCGCCTTATCTTACAGGATGATTTTGTAAATATCGGAAAATCATTCCAGCTAAAAATTCATATTGCTGAACTGATTGTTCGTTTTGATTTGAACCAGACTGATGTTATTGACAGTAAGATAAAACAAATTAAAAAAACATTTAAAGGTCTGCTGAAAGAAAACAACTTTAAAAGAGATAAACAATTGGTTGAGATTATTGATGCACTTATCTATTGTAATAACCTCAATCAAGACAAAAAACTTTTAAAGAAGATAACTGAACTAAGCACATCAATTGATAATGAACAAGCAGATGATATTGATGTTATCAACTATAATGTTTGGTTAAAGAGTTTGCTCTAAAAAATACAATTAATTTTCTTATAAAAACAAAAAAGGGAGCTACCACAGCTCCCTTTTTCAAACCAATTAACCACAGGTATTACCTGCTAATCACCACTCTTTGGTGTTGCTTCTCTCCATTGAGAACCACCTCAACAGAATAAACACCATTCGCAATTTCGGAAACATCCAAGCTATGATTGATAGCTCCATTAAATATTATTATGTCTTCATAGGACAATGTTTGACCCATCATATTTACTAAACGAATAGATAAATTACCACTTGTATTTGACATTAGATTAACCGTAATTTTATCATTTGCAGGGTTAGGATATAACGCAAGCTCTTCAAAAGCAATTACTTCCTGTATTGCTGTTTGTCCTTGCATCATTGAAAAATCAACACTATCGCAAGTAGTAGAAGTGCATTGCCCTCCTAGTGTTACAATAGTTAAACATACATTATACACCCCATTAGTATCAAACTCATAAACTGGCATTTGTGAGGTTGAAGATGTATTTTGTAAATATTGTCCTGCACCATTATCCCCCATATCCCATTGCCAAGATTGTATCATATTCACAGGAGTTGATAAATCCATAAAATAGAAGATATCACCGAATGCAGTTGTAGTTGTTCCATTAGGGTTTTGAGTAATAACTATCCCTGTATCTCTGATTGCTTGGAAATCTGCTTGACAAGGCATAGTTCCTGAAGTTACTGTTACTGAATCACAATAAGTATCAGTACAAAGTACAGAACCTGCAGAATCTGTTTCCCAAACTGTTACGCATACATAATAAGTTCCTGCATTTGCATAAGTATGATTTACGGAAGATCCTATATTATAATCAATATTTCCATCTCCATAATCAATATCAACTTCTCCATTTCCAAACCAAGTTGTACCAGTTTGAGGGGAAGATGTATTTGTAAACATAGCTTCATTATTTCCTAAATCTTGTGCATAAAAATCTGCATAACAAGAAGAAGGCTGATTCATCAAGTAAATACTATCGCAATAAGTATCTGTACAAATTAGAGCTTGAGTTATAGGATCATATTCTGATATAGTTAAACATACTAGATAGAAACCAGAACCTGTTGATAAATAAGTATGTGTTGGATTCTGCTGAGTTGAAGTGTTTCCATCACCAAAATCCCACAACCAATTAGAAGGATTTCCTGAAGACATGTCGTAAAAAGTATAAGAATTTGGTACTTGAATAAGAGCTGGCATACTATAAAAATAAGCTTGACAACTACCAGAACTTGCAATTTGAATGTTGATATAATCACAATAAGTATTATAGCAATTATTTGTTGAGTCCATAATTGTTAAGCACACATAATACCAACCTGATTGTGCATACAAATGAACAGGATTTTCGTCTGTTGAAAATGAGTTATCTCCAAAATCCCAGAAATAAGATGTTGTATTACTTACTCCTGAAGAAAGGTTAGTAAAGAATGTACTATCAGAAACTGCAACCTGTGTAGATGAAAAGTCAGCATAACAAAATGGTGGAGGATTAATTCCTGTAGTATCTGCCCATACACTATCACAATAAGTATCTGTGCAAACAACTGTTCCATTTGCATCTATTTCCTCAATTGTTAAACAAGCTAAATAAGTTCCTGGCACAGCATAAGTATGAACTGGCATTTGTCCAGTTCCAGTTGTTCCGTCACCAAAATCCCATATCCAATTATTTGCATTTCCTGATGACATATCAGTAAACTGCATAACCACTGGCACAGCATTAGGATTAAAGCCAATATTCATAGCTGTAAAATAAGCTTGACAAGATGTACTCGTGCTTCCACAAGGACCATAAGTATAAGAAGTAACTCCTCCATAGTTTTCTGCCTCACATGGGTTAGAATAAGTTATGCTATCGCAACCACAAACTGGATTGTAAATCATATTGCACATTACTGTTGAATCAATTAGATTAGGATCAATACAATTAGTAGGATTAACTAAACTTGTGTCGCAAATAGTGGTATCACAACCATTCATATCCATAATATTTACGCACCAATTTGGATAAAATGACGACCAATTTCCAGTCATCCCATTACTCCATATATAGGTTAATCCAGTTGGAGGCATAGTCATTACACCTGCAGATAAACCATTCGGAGAAGAAGACACATATGCTCCATATAATGTACAGGGCTGAGGAGCTGAAGATGTATCACAAATAGTAGTATCGCAACCATTTGCATCTGTAATAGTTACACACCAATTTTGATAAAAAGATTGTTGCCAAGTATTAACACCATTACTCCATAAATAAGCATAAGGAGGATTTGAACCTGTTACAGATGCAGTAAGTCCAAGTTGAGGTGTATAAAGAACTGCAGCTCCTGACAAAGAGCAAGGAGTAGTTGTACTAGAAACACAAATCGTGAAATTGGAAGTAATCATTTGAGTATTTAAACTGAATGGATGAGTATTCAAAATCAAATTCTGATTACAATCCTCAGTAGCAACAAATAAAATTCCTTGATTAGAAAGTGTTGTTAATGTGCCAAAATAATCACCATTTACATCTGTAATAGCTATGGCCATATTCATACTTGTTGTGTCATCTGACAAATAAACATCTTGGTATGCAATAGGATTTCCGTTTAAATCAGAAACATTTCCTTGCACATAAATTACTGTTTGTGCGCTCATGCTTCTTGCAAAAATCATTAGCATTGCTACTAATAAAAAAGCTACATTTTTCATTTGTATTTTCATTTCTTTAATGCCAATATTAGTTCGACTTGGGCTTTTGTCTTATTTAATAATTACTTTCTTTATTTGTGTGTTATCTCCAATTTTCAACTCTATAAAATAGATGCCACTCTTTAATTCATTTTTATGTATTGCAATAAAATTATCTTGAATATTATCTTGATAACGCACCACATTTCCTAAAATATCAATCATCTTAAATGTACTTATAGGTTGTTTCGTTTTAAGGGTTGCTGTTTCTATAATAGGATTAGGGAAAATATTAAACTCTTCACTTTGCTTTTGTGATATTGAACTTAAAGTACTCATATTTATATTTCCTATAAACTCATCAGAAGTAGAAGGGTATGGCGAATAAAAATTAGGCCAAATCACTACTATATTATCTCCTTGGCTATATCTAGCAGAACTTATATGGTCCCAAACAACAATAAAGATAGAATCATTAGGAGACAAAACAGAGTCAATATCTGAAAAACTTCCTAAACTACTTATATAATAAGTAGAGTTTACTGCCGAATCCTCAATAGCAATTATTATCTCAAGTGGAGAGCTTAAAGGGATATTACCCCTATTCACCAGCCAGAAAGAGAATGAAATAAAATCCCCTTCATTTACATTAACAGGATAAACTACCCCTGTTGTCCCAAATGATATATGCACATTTGAAACTTGAGCTTTAATAGTAAAGGCTGCTAAAACAAAGAGTATTAATAAGTATTTTTTCATGCTATGTATTGCTAAATCTTGCACAAAGATGAGGAGGGAAAATGAGATAAAAAAATTAAAAAAACCAATTTCTTATGTTCCCATAAATAAAATATAACTAATCACTCTTGTTATAGATGGATGAAAAACTAATAATCTTATGAGTTCAGCTATTTTTTCATTGCATCCCAACCCTGTGCAGTTAGTGGATGTGAACTTCCGTCATTAGCAATAAAATTGTTTCCTTCACTAGCATCAGTAACATAACCTACAATAGTAAAGTCAGCATCTTTTTTTAATTTATCATAATGAGCTTGACTTACCGTAAACAGTAATTCATAATCCTCTCCTCCACTTAAGGCACAAAAAATAGGATTCATATTAAACTCATTTGCCAAATTCATAGCCGTGTAGTCTACAGGAATTTTATCCTCATGAATGGTAATTCCAACATTAGATGATTTTGCTAAATGCAGAACCTCTGAAGAAAGTCCATCAGAAATATCAATCATTGAAGTTGGAACAATTTCTAATTCTTTTAAAATATCGATATACTTTACTCCAGCTTCTGGTTTCAATTGCCTTCTTAATACATAATCATTCCCTGTTAAATCAGGCTGCATAGTTGGGTTTTCCTTAAACATTTCTTTTTCTCTATTCAAAAGTTGTAATCCTAAATAAGCTGCCCCCAAATCACCCGTACAAACAACTAAATCGTTCACCTTAGCACCACTTCTGTACACTATACTTTCTTTTTCAACCTCTCCTAAAACAGTTACACTTATCATTAACCCAGCAGTTGAAGAAGTTGTATCTCCACCTACTAAATCAACCCCATAATGTGCGCAAGCTAATTTTATTCCCTCATATAACTCATCCAAAGCCTCAACAGTAAAACGATTACTCATAGCTAAACCAACCGTAATTTGCTTTGCAGCACCATTCATAGCACAAATATCAGAAACATTTACGGCAACTGATTTATAACCTAAATGCTTTAAGGGCATATATGATAAATCAAAATGAACACCTTCTACCAATAAATCAGTACTAACTAATTGATATCTTTCTCCCATATCAATTACAGCAGCATCATCACCAATTCCCTTAACAGAACTAGTATTTTTAATTTCAATATTCTTAGTAAGATGATCAATCAAACCAAACTCTCCCAATTTTGAAATTGGAGTAGTATTTACGCCTTTATCTTCAAGTAAACTCATGGCGGCAAAGATACACAATTATCTGCTTTAAAATTCGTATATTTGCCGGCTTAATTAGAACGATTCTAAACAAATGATAAATATTAGCGATTCAGCAAGAG
>Ga0233426_10003028_pt1 | contig 13565 bp, 11 predicted proteins | sample SI_118_April2016_6_FD_179875 | JGI IMG/M metagenome (GOLD analysis project Ga0233426, IMG submission 179875) | Seawater microbial communities from Saanich Inlet, British Columbia, Canada - SI_118_April2016_10_MG | ecosystem: Environmental > Aquatic > Marine > Inlet | place: Canada: British... | reverse complement strand
ACCGTTGCCGCAGGCATGATTCGTTTTGCCCTGCGCCGGGCATCTAACGTACACCGGCAGGCGCTCTCTGTCGATCGACCAGCAAGGGAGAAATTAGCGGGACATCAGGGTCGAGTCGCATGGCTCACCGGACTCTCAGGTTCTGGTAAATCAACCATTGCCAGCGCCGCAGAAAAGATTCTCCATGAACAGGGATACCGAACTTACATTTTAGATGGCGATAACGTACGCCATGGTCTTTCAAAAGACCTAGGATTTACTGTGGCAGATAGGGTAGAAAATATTCGCAGAATAGCAGAAGTGGCAAAGCTGATGATGGATGCGGGAATTATTGTGCTCACGGCGTTCATCTCACCCTTTAGAGCTGAACGAGACATGGCTAAGAGCCTTTTTGAGGAAGGGGACTTTCTTGAAGTCTTTGTGGATACACCACTAGCGGTGGCTGAAAAGCGCGACCCTAAAGGATTGTACAAAAAAGCACGAAGTGGTCAGCTCCCTAACTTTACGGGTATCGATAGTGATTATGAAGTACCGGTGAGTGCGGACTTGATCATCCAAACAGAGGGCCAGACAGTGGGTGACTCTGCTAAAAATCTTATTGAGATGGTAACAAAAAATATACAGGGGTAATGTATGACATTGCGCGAAGATCTAAAAAATCCAAACTCCCATGCTCGTAGTCTTACAAAAGCGCTAACCTGGCGCGTCACTGCGACTTTAACAACAGCCGTTATTGCCTATATCGTAACCGGCGAGCTTTCTATGGCAGCGATGATTGGAGGCATAGAATTTGTCGTGAAATTTATTACTTATTATGGCCATGAGCGAGTTTGGAATCTGGTTCGCTAAAGAGTAACCTGTCCCCAGTGTCACAGTTTATTTCTGTATCCTTCAATTAAGTCACATCACCCTTGCATAGTCATTGCTAAGCAAATTTCGTACCTCTATACTTCTCAACCTTGAACCAACTTTCACTACTTCGATTCATGTAGAAACCCCTTTTATGAGGACCTCTTTTTGACCAAAACTAATTTTACTCCAGCCGGTAAGAAAACCTTTAAAGCTGATAGCTATAGACCACTTCCAGCATCAGTTACCATAAATAATAGTAAGATTGATGGTCTTGGCTTGTTTGCTGTACAAGATATTAAAGAAGGTACCTATTTAGGAGAGACCCATTTTAAAATTGATGAGAATCGTGACTGGATGAGAACGCCTCTAGGAGGGTTTATTAACCACTCAGAACAGAGTAATGCGGAGATAAGCTTGTCTGAGGAAAATATCAGGGGACTCACAGCCAAAAGAAACATTCTGAAAGGTGAAGAAATTACGGTTCTCTATACGCTTTATTAAAGTCTCAAAAAGCTTAGTTATCAATACAGATATGTTCCATTAGCTAGACATTCCAATTATAAGTTCACTTTGGTTCATCTGCGTTCTCCTCAATCGACTAAGTATAATTAAATAAACAACAACCTGTATTCCAAAAATGCCAAACCAGGTATTGCTGTCAATTGCAATCCAATCAAAGACATAGATTATCAAACTCACTCCTGATGAACCGCTACTGATTGTCAACCCAGTCAAAGAGTTAGGAGTAACCCGAGATTTAAACTTTGGCGCATAAAAGCTATAAAGACGATTATGGAGATGACCGTTGTCAGCCTGAAGCGGTGAGAGCCCTTTACGCAACCGGCGGATAACACTAACCAAGAAATCAACGCAAGGATATGACAGCAAAGACGCCATAAAGCCAGCTGAAAAATCACCCTGAGCGACACCCAATAATCCATAACAAACCAGCACGGCGCCTAAACCATAACTACCCATATCACCTAAAAAGAACCAACCCGAGACAACATTAAAGATTAAAAACATTAGGCAAACAAAGAACAGTACTCCCTCAGCGGGGCGGCCATAAACTAAAAATAATATACCAAAAGCGATTGTTGCTATCCCAGGGATCAGGCCATTAGCACCATCTGCCATATTAAAGGCATTGATAAAACCAACACAAAAAATCGTACAGAGTCCCCATGCGACTAATGGGACTGAAAGAAGATAATCGATGCCCGGGATACCAATAACCAAGGGCACTACATTCGGCGTCGTCCAGAGGAAGAAACCGAAGGCCAGCAGTTTAACTACAAGACGAAAATACGGACTTAATAAATCAGCCTTGATATCCTCAGCGCCACCTAAAATCACACAAACAAAAACAGTGGACCAAACATGGAGGAAGGTAACATCACGCACCACCCCGGGTGTATAGGAACTAAATAGAACCATGCCAATAAGAAATAGAATAAAGGTAATAACAATCGCAACGCCACCTAATCGGGAGGAGTTTCTAGAGCTGATACCATGGGATGCAGCGGAGTCTCTCCCTGCCCGCAGGGTAGATAAGGCAAACATAACAACGATTGCACCAAGACCTGTTAAACCGAAGCTCAGAAGCGCCAAAAGAGCCATAGCGATATATTTAGTAAGCGTCTGTTTGCTCGGGGTATTAGCAGAGTTTTTATAACTGTCAGACACAGAGCTCAATTTACAAAATCTCTGGGCTTTCTGCCATTAATCCTGTCATCTGAGAACAGACGATCCTCATCTTTAATAATCACAGTACTCTCACCCCGACGAATCAACTCACTCGCAACACGGCTCCCTATAAACCCTAAAAGCATCAATCGATCAGGTGCGTAAACATTACTCACAACAGACCCATCGAACCCGGTTCTGATAGCAGCCTGAGACAGCTTCGCCACACCACTGACACCCCAAAGCATCAGAAGTATCCCAATAAGTAATATCAATGAAAATCTATTCATATCGTTAACTACTTACCAGCCATTTGATTTAAACAGTTTTTTTATGGCTAAATTGGTCTCAGGATCTCTCATCCCAACCGCCAAGTTTGCACTTAAAAATCCCTGCTTGTTACCACAGTCATGGATCTCGGCGTCCGTCTCAAGAGCATTTAGCCCATCAGTATCAAGAAGTTTGACCAGCGCGTCGGTCAGTTGGATCTCGCCACCCACACCCGCTACGGTATTCTCCAACAAGTCCAACGTCTTTGAGGGCAAGACATAACGACCGAGAACCGCCAAGTTGGAGGGTGCTTGATCAGGAGAAGGCTTTTCAACTAGGCCTTTCAAAGCAACACTCTTAAACGGCTGGAGCGCAACATCACCAAGATTCGCAATACCGTAGCTATCAACAACCCCTGGGTTAACTCGCTGAACCATGACCTGGCCCACACCAGTCTCATCCCAGGCCTTAACAAGCTGAGTGAAGCTATAATTACTGTCTCTGGATTCGTGATCAAGAACTAACACATCTGGTAACAAAACCGCAAAGGACTCATTATTTAAAAGGTGCTTGGCACATAGAACCGCATGACCCAAGCCTAACGCATCACTCTGCCTCACTGAGGAGATCTTAATGCTCGCAGGAACAACATTCCTCACCGTACCCAAAATCATTTCCTTACCCTTTTTCTCTAGACGATGCTCGAGTTCGTAGTGGGCGTCAAAATGATTTTCGATAGCCTCTTTGCCACTTCGAGTCACAAAAATAATCTCAGTAACACCCCCTGCAATAGCCTCCCTGACCACATGCTCAATAATCGGCCTGTCATACACCGGCAGTAGCTCTTTTGGGATAGCCTTTGTCGCTGGAAGCATGCGAGTGCCAATACCTGCTACAGGAATGACTGCTCTTTTTATTTTAGCTAACATAACTTTTTACCCTCAACATTTATGTCCCGAGTACAGGGTAATCTAATTACCAAATCTTTGTTTAATAGCAGTAAAGTCAACGGGCTACAATCGAGTACCAAATTTAACGACAAGCTTTGCAATACAACAGTAATCCAAGTTAGCTACCTATCTTATAAGGTTAATAGCATATAAAAAGTGCCTAGCAAGGATATGACAGACTAGACACAACCCTGACCCCACTAGTTTGACCCAACTCAACTGCTACTTTGGTATCTACCTCTTACCTCGATAGTAATAAAATATTTCCTACAAAACCTTCTTGCGGCAATACCTTAGCATAATAAAGTGTAGTAAACCCTGCTTAAATGTAGCAGTTTCGAATCGACTATTAGGCCTCTGTTGCGACCTAACTCTTTATAAAAATTGAGCAATACTTGAATAATTAACTGCGTTTACGCTTATCTCTAACCAAACGCCGCACAGTGATGGTCGGCTATCTTATGATGCCCTTGCGCATCAGCCAACTATCATTCGAGAGCATAAGATTATTACTCAAAAATTTAAACACTCAGTATTTGAACTCTCGTTTTGTTATATTCTAAATTACGTATGAGTTTAATAAGCAGGAGAGGCCACCTTGGGGCTCTGTAGCTAGTATGTAACGAAAAGTTCGAGGGAAAAAATGGGCAGTACGGTTTACTGCGAAAACCGAAAGGGGTAGAGGTTTTTCAAACGAAAATGATAATCAAAACCAGCTCTAATGGACGGGATTAAGAGCTTTTCCTGCCCAGAGAAAAATCACACCATAAAGAATACTTTGAATCAAAAAAACGAAAGACCAAAGGTTACTAGTGATTGGAATTAAATCACTGGCATGGCCAACCAAGGCAAACCCAGAACTTCCCAGAGCTATTGATAATCCCGTGGCAGAATTTGCCATATTTTTAGACTTAAACACCGACTTAAAATATGCATGAACACGGTTGTGTAGGTGGTCATTATCCGGTGCAGTCATCGCCCGCCCGTCGAGATGCCTCCGGACCAAGCTAACAACAAAATCAAAGCAAGGGTAAAAAAACAGTACTGCCAAAAAGGGCAGAGATACTAATTCTTCACTAAAAGCAGTTAAGCCAACAAGTAGCATCACTGCACCGATTCCATACGCCCCAGCATCGCCCAAAAATAAACGTCCTGAGACCACATTAAAGATTAAAAATAAGCCCGCTCCATACAATCCAGAAGGCATAGCCATTCCATCCATTTCTGCGGAAAATATGTAACAGTTGATGAAAAAAATACCTACCACCAACCCATTGGCACCATCAACCGTATTTACCGCATTGATAAATCCCACTGAGAAAAACACACAAACCGCAAACGCTACAAAAGGAATATTTAAAAACCAATCGACAATAGGCAATCCAACACTACTGGGAACTAAAAATGGTGCCAATAAAAATATAACCATCAGCACCAAGGCTTTGCTGATCAATCGAAACCTTGGAGATAAACTGTTATTGCGCAAGTCTTCAATTAAACCAAGACTAAAGCACCCAGCCCCACCCAACCAAACCGGCCAGGAGACCTGTACTCTAAAAAACTCAACCCCTGTATCATCACTTATCATAAAAAAAGCCGTGGACATCAAAATACCCATCAGCAGGGCAACTCCCCCCAATCGTGACGCCTGAACCTCAGCTATCCCATGTTTGTCTACAGCATCTGATGCATAACTCTGCAGCGTCATCCACTGCATGATAAAGATAATAATTAGACCGCCGACACCGAAGGCAGCAGCAGCCAAAACGGATATTACTGCAAGTTTGGCGAGCTCACGCTCGGAGAGAACAAATGAATTCAAGTTTTTAATTCCCTGTTGATGAATCACCACCTGAGTCCTGCCAGATGTTTCCGTTTATTGATAAAAGATGGTAACTTTTTTAGTGCCTGTTATCCAGCAAAGAAGAGTAAATCGGAACTCTTACACTATGGTTATATCTTTCATACAACTTCAGTGTTTAGCAGTCCTTGGTTGCTAGCGAACCCTCGTGAAAAAATTTAAGTTCTATAAACATATTGAGTATTCGCGCGACCAAAGCGTGTTAGATAAAACACGACACCGTAGCTGACGCACTGGAGCGAGAAAAGCCAAATCCAGAGATTGCTAGTCACTGACCACCACTGGAAAATATACCCCAAAAGAGTCACTCCAGAAGATGAAGCCACTATAAGCCCGCCAGTCATGGAATTAGCCAAAGTTTTTGAAGGTAACCAACGCTGAAAGTGATAGTGAATGCGATTATGTAAATGATCATTATCTGGCAAATAAATTGATCGACCTGCTCTAAGTCGACGCGCCAATGTCATCATAAAATCGATACATGGGTAGGAGAAAAGGCAGGCCAAAAATGCAGCAGAGAAAATATTTTCTTGAAATAAATACAGACTAGAAATAACAATAGAAGATCCAAGACCATAGGCACCTGCATCTCCCAAAAATAATCGCCCCGAAATGACATTAAAGATAGTAAATACTGCACAGGCAGTCATCATAGCAGCGTATACAAATTGTCCCGTATTCGCGTAGAAGAGACTGAACGCAATAGTGATCACGCCCGCTATGAGTCCGTTAGCGCCATCCGCCATATTAATTGAATTAACAAACCCTACACAGAATATTACCGACAGTAACCAGCCAATAAGTGGCAACCTCATAAGGCCATCAAGGATGGGAACACCAAAATCAGTGGGAATTAACAAGGGCCATACCCCTATAGTCACCGCGAATATTCCTAATTGTGCATATAGCCGAAACCGAGGGTTTAAGTAATTGTTACGCAAATCTTCTGCCAGCCCAAGGAAGGTACAACTGCCCACGGCGATCCAACCAATCCAATAAGGGCCCGACGGCCCACCTAATTCATCACCAAAGTAGTCACTAAAATAGCCCGCAAGCAACAGACCTAACCAGCTTGCAAATATTATAGCGCCCCCTAGTCGTGATGCACCAATCCGAGAGATTCCGTGCTTATCAACAGCGTCTTGAGCATAACTTTGTCGGGTGATCCACTGCATAAGTATCATGATCATCAGGCCGGCTAGACCGAAGAATATCACGGCGAGAAGCATCATTACTGAAAGCTTAACAAGATCCTTTTCTGTGAGTACGAAAAGGGGTTTAGTCATACATTACCAAGACAAGAATAATAGTAAAGTCTCCATTACAATCAATGTTGAATCGAGTATCCATCCTTGAACGGTCTTACCTATAAAGCGTTGACAAAAACTTTTTATTGCTGATCAAGTCAATGATCGTTTAGTAGTGCTTAATAAAATCCCTATCAACTAATCAGGCTTTCTAGCGAAGTGCAGCACCAACACCGTCAGTACCGACAAAATACCACCAAGCAGCGTTCCTAGAATACATATTAATGCTCGTTTAGGTTGAGACTTTTCCTCTGGCACCATACTCGGACTGACTGCCACAAAGGCATAATCAGGACTCGCCTCAGCCAACATCTGACTTTTTATTTGCTCTTCAATGATAGTGTAGAATACCTCTTGCATCTCTGTGATCGAGGTTTTTTCTATCTGAGCCTCAAGATATTCAATATTATTGCTAACTTTTACCACTTGGCGCGCCTGCATGTGCTTATTGATCGATGAAATATATAAGTCTAGCCACTGCTTAGCAATCTGCGGAGAATAGTATTCAATGGAAATGGAGATGAGGCCAGACTTTTTGTCTTCTGATACCGCTAGCATTTCTGAAAATTTCTTAAATAATTGCCAACTCGTGGGTGGCCCTAACCGACCAATATTATCATTTTTAACCAACCACGTTTTCGTTTTGACTGCATAAACATCATTGTCAAACTTCAATTGATTCGACTCTCTACTCCAACCTTCGGCTGCGTATACCTCCGCAGCAAGGTCATTGTCAGCAATAAAACCCTCAATAAAGCTCCAAGACTTCATTATCTCTTGCGCCACCTGAGCTTCACTGCTTTCACCACCGCCAATACTCACACCAGCAAGAGAGGCCAATCCTCCTAACTGACCCAAAGCGCCGGAAAGCCCACCCGACTGTTGCTGTGCAGGGGCCAGAAGCGCAGATGCTTTATATTGATTTGGCACTGACAGAGCATAAATCACCGAAACAACAGAGAAAACAGCAGTAATTCCGATAATCTTAATTTTATTACCCCAAAGAACGCCGAATAGTTCTCGTAGATCTATTTCATCATCGTACTGATCATTCATTTGACTGTTATTTTCCAAAAGCCTAATCCTTAACCTATTAATTTCTGCTACTACTTGCAGCTACGGATTGTTATTAAACGTATTAATCGCCGCAGCACCCAAAGACAATTGATAAATAATTTGCGATGCTTCAGCAAGTAGTGCCATGGGTCTCATTTTTTCATCATCTGTGTCTACAGGCACGACGATAGTATCTCCGGGACTTATCGATGCCGCAACCGATCTAAATCTGAAAAGGCCGCGAGTCGGTTTTATAACTTTCCCGCTGGCTTTTACTACATAGATTCCTTGCTTATCCGCGCTGGGCTTTAGACCACCACTTTGATTTATATAACCTGCTTGATCAAGCTCAGGGTCGAATAAATAAGAAATAGGCCTACGCACTTCGCCTAAAACTGTTACCTCTTGGCTAAATTTAGGCAATATTAAACGATCGTTATCTCTCAAAAGAATATCTTCAGCAGAAAAGTTCACAATAGCCCTCAGGGGGATAACCAAACGCCCTAATGCCTCTAGAGACGACAGCTCTGAAAGCGCCTTTTGTTGCAATGCCCTCTGGTCTTGATCAATATCAAGACCGGCGTTTAATTCCCTTAGATTTTGAGATTGCAGTTCATCTTGCAGACTTTCTGTTAGGCGCTTTAGCTCTTTCTCCTCACGTTCTCTTAGACCTTCTCTCAGAAATACCGATCCACCAATAAATGCCTCTGCGGTGAATCCCCCTGCTCGTTGAATAACCGAGGTTAAAGTCTCACCCTTATCAAAAGCGTAGGTACCAGGAAATATAAATTCACCCTCAAGGGAAATCGTATGAGTTTCTCTAAACCCCGGAACGGTGCGGAATTCAACATAATCAAAATTCTTTAGCGGAGTTGAGGTTCCTTTTTTGAGAGAAGACAAAACAATGTTACTCTCCGCACGGTTTGGGTCTGACATATCAATGCGTGCTATCTCTGCAGATTGAGAATACGCGGACTCCCTCAGCCCTCCCGATAACTCAATCAAGTCTCCCACGGACATTCCTTCAATCAGAGGATATGTCCCTGGGAAGCGCACTGTGCCGTCAGCATTAACCACCTGGGGTAATTGTCCTAACCTGGCTTGCCGCTTAAGCTTGGCAACGTAAGGAGCCAATTCTGCAACTCGATCACCATAGGCAGACAGAACAATAATATGGTCTCTAGGCATTAATCTAAAATTTTCACCACTTTCGACGTCCGCAATAACCTTGCTCGGATTGAACCTCAATACTTTGATATCCATGCCATTTGCTAACTCTCGAACTACAAGAGCAATATTCATATCAGTATCGGGATTAAGTTTATTATTCTCAGCAATAACATCAGAAATACGCATGCCTTTACGCCATGCAAAGTCACCCTCGTGTCTAACATTGCCCAAGAGAGAAACAACATCCTTTTTGTAATCCGTGACCGCATCAACGCTCAGATGATCACCACCTCTTAGTGAAACTGACTGATCGCTTTTTTGAGTTAAGTCCACATCAAAAACTGAAACGAAGCCATCAGTACTAATTCTTTGTAATCGAGCACTTTTCGCATACGCCTTGGAGCTCAGGCCTCCAGCCAACTGCACTAAATCTTGAGTAGATTCGCCTCCCTTTAATTCATAAATAGCCGGTCTTAAAACCTCACCATCAACGGACACTGCATCGCCCACCGTAGGAACATACACAACATCACCCGACTGGATCCGCAAATCTCTGCTTGTATCGCCAGATAGCAATAGATCATAAAGGTCTAGAGTGGTGATTAATTTTCCATGACGCTTCAATTGAATTTTTCGCAAAGATCCAATATCGCTGACCCCACCACTACTCACCAAGGCATGCGTAATAGTTGAAAGTGACGACACAGTATACGCACCAGGGTTGAAGGCCTCTCCTAGGACAAAAATTTGCATCGATCTCAATGTGCCCATACTGATACTTACTTGCGTACCAATAACCTGAGCTGCAATACGCGTCTGCAGTATATCCTTTGCCTCACCATAGGTTAACCCTGACAAACTCACTGGCCCCAGCTCGGGGAAATCTACAGATCCATCACGATTGATTTCCAGAGAAAATGTATTGTTAGATTTACCATAAAATAAAATATCGAGCGTATCACCGGGTCCGAGCAAATAGTCTGAAGATACTGGAATACTAGTGGCAGGAGCAAAGGTTGTGGGCGCACTGGCAAAGAGGTCATACCCGAAGGGCTTTAAACAGTCGATAGCCGCAAAAGAGTCTACCTCTTCTTCCTCAATCAGTACGACGTTACTGTCTTTACCAGCATTCCTATCTCGGTCTCGGTCTCGGTCTCGGTCTCGGTCTCGGTCTCGGTCAGCATAGATTTTTGCTGCAAGACAAGGGTCTTGCTCTAGGTAAAAATCACGCTCATCGTAAAACTTCTGCTGACCATAGGGGTCATTATTGCTTGTTGATGAGGCTGTATTTCGGGGAACCATCGGCTCTAATTCGACAACTTGTTTATCTGCTCTTGCTGCAGATACTCCACCACAGAGTGCGTCAAGATCGTAACCGGCCTGTTGAGCCATCGCCTTATTGGCCGCAGTGAGATTACCACAAAGCTGTTTTGCTTGAGCAAGATCCTGAGAATAGCCGGTACTCACGCACACCATGATGACTAAGGCAAAAACAAAGCGCAAAAAATGTGTAGTTTCTAGTTGTTTCATAGTCCTTTTTCTCACCCTGTATTATTCAAACCAATTTCAATAACGTTAGTTTAGCTTGGTTAAAGTCAGCGCGTTATACCTTTCATCGACAACTTGTCGAATCACGGCGATACTCCCATCTTCAGCCACAGTAATACTGTTGTTATAAGCTCTCACATCTTTACAGTATTGAGAAAATTGTTTCTTTCCTGATCGCTGCTTTTGCTGCCACTTACCACAATTATGTGCGGCTAGTGTTCGGCTGCCCCGCATAAAAATCCGTTCGTCGTCAACATCGCTGTTTTGATACTCTTGTCCTCGCAGGCCTAAACCGCTCACCCGCCGCACTGACCAGCCGTCAAACAAAATCTGATCACCTGCTTTATTAGAGAACAAGGTGCCCTGAGGCATGGTAACAGGATAAACTATAGCCTCATAATTTGCATATTTCACTGACCAGCTATTTAGAGATATATCCGCGTCTGGTGTCTTAAAAAGATCCATTACTGCCGACAGTTGACTAGATTGGACGCTGCAACCGCTAAACGGGAGTAGCATCAAAAGACAGATTGTAACGACGAATAATCTCATGGGGCTAACCTCTTGGTCATTTCACTGAAAGCATCGTACCTCGCTCCACGGATATCCCACCAAATATTAGCACTAAAATCTTCTAAACGCTGCCCACCATCGCGCTGAATTGGACGAAGTCGTGTGCTGTAGTTACTTCTGTTACTGGCCCCGAGTAACCCATTAAACGGAATCCGAAAATACATACCTTTATCAAAGCTCCCTTCGCCAAAATCTTCCGCGGAGACATTTGTTTTTGTTGCCCATAAACCCACTGACCAACCATTGTGGAAAGTCCGTCTAATTTCTAAGGTTGCCCCTACATCTTTAGCTAAATATTTGCCCGCATGGACCGCAACATCAAAATTGTAAAAAGGTGTCGCCCAGTAAACACTGCCAAAGGCTGTTGATGTTTGGTAGTCTAGGTGCTTAAAGCTTTTGTCGTAATCCCGTTGTCGCACCCAGTTAGCGCTGAAACCGTAGGCTAGCCTAGACTGGTGCGGCTGATACAAAATCTCTCCACCGAAGCCGCTAAACATTGACTCTAGAACGCCTCCAAAAACTCGGTAGTGGACATCATTCAATGTGGTGCCTCGTTTTTCTGTGTAGAGTGAATCAAGGCCAGTATCTCCTTCTATGAGGTAGTTTACGATATCTGAACGAACTCGTGGTAGTACTGAGCCAGAATTAATCCGATTACTTTCATCAAAATTATTTGTAATATCAAACCCATAGGCCCCGGTAAGCAACCAAGACTTCGGCAAAGCCAAGCTTATTCCTAACTGAGCATACAGTTGGTATCGCGCTGGATCATCAGGATCAAATAACTGGAGTCGATTAGATAAGTTTACATCAAAGAATACCTTTTTTTGCACAAAATCAGTTTTATGCTGCACAAAACTCAATGATTTAGCAGGCTTCACTCTAATTTCACGCTCAACTAATTGACCAATTTGTCCGTAAGTCAGTGAAGGACGACGCAAGGCTATGGAATGCAATCGATGCCCCTCTTCCTCAATAACGATATTAAAAGTATTTACCGAGTTGGGTAAATGTAAGTCTGCTAAATTCGCCATGGTAGCCACCGCGTCAGACCATACAGGATACGCTAAGTTACCCATGACGATTGTTGCACTGTGAGAACTCTCATCTATGGTCGCTTCTAATAACAGAATCCCCGAACGCTCAACGTCAAACAACAACGTGTCATACCAACTTAGATGATTGATTCCAGCAGGGAGATCATCAATTGGATAATCTAGGCTTGAGCGAAATAAACGATTAGACGGCTTCGATGGCAAAGCTTTGGTATCAATGGCCGCTGAGACTTCAATACCCCACTCTTGATTATGTTGGTGTGAAATAGTGAGTGACAATCCGGGCACGGTATCCCACTTTACAGCTGCGGTGATGGGAGTTTTGGGTCTTTGCCCCCCCCGACTGAATTCTCGATTATATTCATCAGGGTTGTATTCAAGCATAAACGAAAGTGGCAAAGCTCGGGGCCTATAGCTAATACCGCCAAAAAGTCCTGCCCTTTCACCACTGAAAAAAGCTCCGGTAGATAATTCACCACCCAAGCCTTCGAAGTTATCTCGAACCTGAAAGCTATCGGAAACCCACGCCATAGGATTTTTAAAATCACCTTTACCGGCTAAACGTCCCCATCCCATCCCTAGGGTGAAATCAAAATTTCCCACTTGTTTGGAGGCAACCACGTACTCTGATCCCCAAACACCTGTTCCAACCAAATCTCTAATTCCTACAGCCACCTGAGGCGCATAACGTTGCTCTTCCCAAAGCCTGATTTTTGCCTCGTAATTGCGATCCCAGTAAAAAAAATCGTTGTCGCCAGTATATCTGAAAGTACCTTCTAACCATGGTAAAGCTTGATAAGTGATCGCATAGGAATTTGTTCGAGATTGAATCGCAGCAGTGGTGGTCAGCGTGCCATCCGACGTCATGCGCGCGGTGGGGATATCGATTAGTCCTGTGGTGCCAAAATCCGATGCCAATGACGGCACTGCAATACAAACACTCAAACATGGCAGTACTAGTCGGTTCATACACGTTATGGTAACTGCTTTTGAGCCATTAAAAAAGGGCATCGGAGATGCCCTTTTTTAATGCTAAGGTCCCCATTAGGTCCCAGAAGTCGAACTGGTGCTCGTAGTACCTGTAGTACCTGTAGTACCTGTAGTACCTGTAGTACCTGTAGTACCGGTAGTACCTGTAGTACCGGTAGTGCCTGTAGTAGGCGTAGGCGTAGGCGTAGGCGTAGGCGTAGGCGTAGGCGTAGGCGTAGGCGTAGGCGTAGGCGTAGGCGTAGGCGTA